>OGIF01000083.1_pt1 | contig 46221 bp, 34 predicted proteins | sample 1571711 | NCBI WGS metagenome assembly OGIF01 (sample SAMEA2581949, study PRJEB24529) | metagenome | biome: Human gut stool | place: China | collected 2011
CGATAAAACTCAATTTTGGTTGTTTTATCGTCAGGGATAACTATGCCCTTTTGTGAACTTCTTGCCTGTTTATAATAGAGAAGATCGGAAAAAGTAAAATTTGCAGACGATATAATATGATTCCCTTTTTGGAATAGGCTACGATACTTCTAGGATTATGCAATAAATAACATAAAAGAGGGTGCGCCATAGACTTATGACACACCCTCTTATATGCTTAGAAAATCCTAGCCAGATAGTCGTAATGTTCGCCTTCTGCCACGAGTTCGCCATGCAGACCGCAGGTTTCGGCGATGGATTTGAGCAATGGGAAATCTACGTAGAGCCAGTCGAAACAGTCTCCCTTAATGTCTTTGTAAATCATCTGATAATCCACTTCACCATAGTAGGCACCATTCAGATTGATGTCGAAACTTCCGTCTTCATTCTCGTAGATATATTTGAGGTCGGAGGAATCGATAAGAATCTGTCCGCCCTTGTTGAGCAAAGCCTTGAGACGGTTGAAGAGGGTAGGGAGATGTTCTATCTTTCCGGCGATACCCGTTCCGTTCATCAGGAGGAGGATGGTGTCGAAACCTGTTTCCAGATGTTCATCGAAAAGATTGATGCATTCCGCATCCATCACTCCTCTCAGTTCCATTGCTTCGCAGCTCAAAGGAGAAATATCAATGGCTTTTACCTCCAAGCCCTTCTCCTGCAAGGCGAGCGTATGGCAGCCGCTGCCGGCTCCGATATCCAGTACACGCCCTTTTGTGAGTTGCAAGGCCTTCTGCTCCAGCATCGGCATCTCCTCAACTTTTCTGAAGAGATGTTTCACCGGCATTTCGTCCTCTTCGAACATAGAAGAGAGCACACGTAATCTTCCTGCACTTCCCGATTTCTGATAATCAAGGATAGCGGCACCCATCGGGTCTTTGTCTTTTGATAATATCTTTGTATTCATTTGTTTTGCAATTTATGTATCGAGTAACCATTTCCATACAGGTATTACTTCGATATTCAATCCTTTTAGTTCTATATTTTCTTCTAATTCATATGTTAGAATGATAAGTCTTTTGCAATCAAGTACTTTTGATAGTTTGATAAGTGTAGTTGATTCTCTTTCCCAAGTTTCATCAGACTTTTTGGGATTGTAGCTTACCTGTATGGCAGTTGCGGCATCTGGTATGTAAAAATCTACTTCCACGTTCTTGTTGTAAAAGAACACTTGCTCTTCCAGTCCATATCTTCGAAGTAGCTCCATCGCAACCATATTCTCCAATAATGATGTGTCAACATCCATGGCAAGTATACTGATGATGCCGTTGTCCACAAAATAGTATTTGGGATTGGTCTCACGTTGAGTGAGATTGTCGGCAATATTCTTGATGGGATAAACCAAGAATGCATCTTTAGAGTACTCAAGATAGTTAATGAGTGTAGGTTTGCTTAGTTTTGCACCTGTAGATGCTATTATATTTGTGAGACGTGTAAAAGAAATCGGTTGCTTTACACTTTCTGCCAATTTTCTGAATAGAACTCGAAGAGAAAATTGATTTTCAATTTTGTTACGAGAAGCAATGTCTCCTAGGTAAATCTTTTGATATACACTATTGATATAATCTCTTTTTGATGCTAGTCTTGCTCCTTCTGGGAAACCGCCAAAACGGAAATAATTAGTGAAATGTCGTTGTACTTCAGCTCTTCCAAAGGTGGTTGCGAGAGTATTTGAATCATAAGACACTTCATTGGCTTGGAGAAATTCGGGAAAACTATATGGCATGATGTGTTTGGTGATATAGCGTCCTCCTAAAGTTGTTGCTACATCACTGCCAAGCATCTTTGCATTGCTGCCTGTAATATAGACTCTGTATTTGTTGTCTGCCAATCGGCGTGCGAATTTTTCCCAACCGTTGATGTCTTGTATTTCATCAAGAAATAGAATAGGACGTTTTTTTGACATCATACCATGAACTTCAAGGATAAGATTAAGTTCTTGTGCAGTCATTCCCATCAGACGTTCATCCTCAAAATTGATGTAGAGCATGGAGTCCCAGGTGATTCCCCGTTTCAGGTTTTGTTGAATCTGCTGATAGAGCATGAAAGATTTGCCAGCTCGTCTGACGCCAATCAGAACATAGTTGGCAAAATCTTCCATCTGGAAGTTTCTTGGAACGACATGTTGTAATTCTACTTCTTTTCTGTTCTCCAAGAGTATTTCTCTGATTACTTCTTTTTGTATCATAACTCAATATTGTTTAATTGATTTTGCAAAAATACAATTATTTTGTTAAATCGACTAGACAATATGTATAATTTAACATAAAAAGTCTCTTTATATCATAGATGATGATCATTTTTTAAAGATACCAGATAATTATCTGCTGCTTCTTAATATTTCTCCTACCTTTTGCTTTTCGCTTTCAAAATTGAATTGCTGATAGATGATAATGGCATTCTGCAAATCTATGATATGAGGAGCCATCAGTCTGAGGGCTTTCATCTTGCTGTCACCAAAAGTGAATATATTCATCATGCTGACGGCTTGGGCACAAGAATAGTAACAGCCGAGACTTGCCACTTCTATCAGATCGAACTTGTTGTCATCAAAGCTTGCCTTCTTCACCTTATTATATAGTTTGGAGAAGGAAGCATCATCGAGACAATAGCCGTAATCCATTCTGCCATCAGGATCACATCTTCCATCGTAGAGGGGTGGAGTTGGGTGTGGTTGCTGTACATTCGACGTCTGGCTGTTGGGTTCTATGATTCTTGTATCGTACTGCACTACCTTTCCGTTTCTATCGAAGAAGATCGTGATGTACTTGGAATCTCCAAACAGATTATTATATTTGGCATATTCCCATTTGTCCCCATACATGTCGAAACTGGTGAGCTTAGGTTCTCCCAAGATGGCAATCACTTCTTGTTTGGTCATTCCGCGCTCTACGTTTCTTTTTCCTTTAGCCGAAGCCGAGAGGCATACGGCAAACATCAATATGGTTGTGGCGATGAGCGCCATCCAATCATTCCTTTTCATAAGCTAAACTGTTTTTATAAGTTATTATATTGTTTTATGGTTGCAAAAGTACAGCTTTCTTTTGAAATAAAAAGAGAAGGATTCCCTAAAGTAGAAGGGAAAATCCCTATTTCTGATTTTTGTTATTTGGTTCACTTTTCGGGAATGGCTGTGATTATAAAAAGAGATTATTATTTACTGCTAAAGCCTAATATGACTGAATAAACGCACCGAGACGACTGAGTAAGTAACGAAAGGCGTTTAATCAGATTCAATGAACTAATATATTAAGTATACAAAGCCTGTTTCTAGAAGATTCCGACTGCAGTCAGCAGCTCTGCTGAGCCTAGTCAGCAGGTCTGCTGACTGCAGTCGGAAGGTCTGCCGAGCCTAGTGGCAACCCTCTTTAGTAGTACGACTATACACCTTTTAGTTGTACAACTATACATCTTTTAGTTGTACAACTATACATCTTTTGGTTGTACGACTATATACCTTTTAGCTGTACAACTGTATACTAACTTTAGAGTCGAACCATGAAGCGAATAAGTTTACGGCAAGACATCCGCAGCAAAAATTTGTGGCAGACCCAACAATGACTCGAAGTAATACAAAGAAGAAAAAATAAAATGAAAAAGTCCGTAGAAAAGCAAATTCCCACGGACTTTTTATATAATATTTGTAATGATAATCTTATGCCTTGAAGCTCTCCAAGTCTTCTGCCTTGAAGTTCTGGATGTATGCTGAATGACCGAGAACTTCCTCCTCTGCCATGCGAACATATACGTTGGCACTCTTGGCAAACATCTCTGGAGCCTTGGTTGCATCGTCGAGGATGAGGAGTGACATTACGATGTCGCCAGTCATATTGTAGAGACGGCGAGCCAGGAAGTCGTGAACAGCCTGATCGTTTGCCTCCTTCACCTTGTTGATGGCTGCCTCGTAAAGTTCTACGAGCTTAGCTACACGCTCCTTCAATGGCTTCAAGTCATCTGATACCTCATTCTCCAACATCTCCTTGATAATGCTGAGATAAGTACCGTTGGTGATGTAGCGGATAGCTGCTACTACCTGAAGCTGGGTGGTTCCCTCGTAGATAGAGAAGATGCGGGCATCACGGAACAGGCGCTGGCACTTGTACTCCATGATGAAACCAGAACCACCGTGGATGCTGATGGCATCGTATGCATTCTGGTTAGCATACTCTGAGTTCATACCCTTTGCCAATGGAGTAAACGCATCAGCCAAGCGGGTGTATTTCTTCATCTCCTGACGCTCCTCTGGAGTGAGCTTAGTGTCGCGGGCGATGTCTTCCAAAGCCTTGTAGATATCTACGTAGCGAGCGCAGCAGTAGAGGAGTGAACGGCCTGCATCCAACTTAGCCTTCATTCTTGAAAGCATGTCATAAACGGCTGGGAAGTTGATGATCTTCTCGCCAAACTGAGCACGCTCCTTGGCATAGGCCAAGCCTTCGTTGTAAGCCTCCTGCTCAACACCTACACTCTGAGCTGCAATACCCAAACGGGCACCGTTCATCAAAGCCATCACATACTTAATCAATCCGAGACGGGTGTTACCGCAAAGCTCTGCCTTGGCATTCTTGTAAACCAACTCGCAGGTTGGAGAACCATGAATACCCAACTTGTGCTCGATGTGACGAACGGTTACGCCACCATCACGCTTGTCGTAGATGAACATAGAAAGACCACGACCATCCTTGGTGCCTTCTTCAGAACGAGCCAGAACCAGGTGGATGTCTGAGTCACCATTGGTGATGAAACGCTTCACACCGTTCAGACGCCATGTGCCGTCCTCATCCTGTGTAGCCTTCAGCATCACACGCTGCAAGTCAGAACCAGCATCAGGCTCAGTCAAGTCCATACTCATGGTCTCGCCTGCGCAGATGCGAGGAATGTACTTCTGGCGTTGCTCCTCAGAACCGAACTCATAGAGTGTATCGATACAGCTCTGGAGAGACCAGATGTTCTGGAAACCGGCATCGGCAGCAGCAATGATTTCAGAAGCCATAGAGAAGATGGCGTTAGGCAGGTTCAAGCCGCCGTAACGACGAGGCATTGACAAGCCCCAGAGGCCAGCCTTGCGGGTAGCATCGAGGTTCTCGAATGTCTTGCTGGCATAGATCATGCGACCGTTTTCCAAGTGTGGACCTTCGAGGTCAACATCCTCAGAGTTTGGTTCGATGATGTTAGCAGCTACATCGCCGGTAATATCCAGCAATCGCTTGTAGTTCTCGATGGCATCCTCGTAGTTTACTGGAGCATCTTCAAACTGGTCTTTTTCTACATAATTTCTTTCCTTCAAGTCCACAACACGCTTCATGAGCGGATGATTCAAGTGGAACTCTATTTCAGGATGGTCTGTATAATAATTAGCCATATTTTTTTATTTTTGGAAGGAGTTAAAGGAGTTAAGGAGTTAAAGGAGTTAAGACAACACCTTTATCTCCTAAAATGCTAGCTGATAGCACTATTGTTTATAACACCTTTACAATATGCATTTAGAAGTTTACTAGCTTCTTCAATACTTATGCATAATGCCTCAAATTCACCTTTCTGCAAGAAATTTAAATCTCTTGATAAGATAATGTAATCTCTACATTCCTCAAGGCTTCCTTGCGAAATGTTGAAGAAACGGAGTTTGTCAGCTTTGCTAAGTTTCTTGTAGCCTTCTGCAATGTTTGCTTCGATAGACACAGCTGCTCTTCTGAACTGGGAAATCAATCCAAATCGCTCCACTTCAGGAAAATGTCCTGTTACCCGATAAACGAGTAATACAAAAGCATGAGCCTTCTGCCAAGCATAAATATCTTCGAATCTAAACATACAAATACTATTGTCTTAACTACTTTAACTCCTTAACTCCTTGTATATTATTTACTTTGAATTCTGCTTGTAGTACTTGATGAGCTTAGGAACCACATCCTCAACATTGCCGTTGATAACGTAGTCGGCAATCTTGTTGATTGGAGCATCAGGATCGTTGTTTACAGAGATGATGATGCCTGAATCCTGCATACCGGCGATGTGCTGAATCTGACCAGAGATTCCGCAAGCGATATATACCTTAGGATGAACGGTAACACCAGTCTGACCAATCTGACGGTCGTGATCTACCCAACCTGCATCTACTGCAGCACGAGAAGCACCTACCTCACCATGGAGGAGATGAGCCAATTCGAAGAGCTGGTCGAAGCCTTCCTTGCTTCCTACGCCATAACCGCCGGCTACGACGATGGCAGAACCCTTCAGGTTGTGCTTGGCAGCCTCTACGTGGTGGTCGAGTACCTTCACTACGAAGTCCTCAGCAGGAACATACTTGCTTACCTCTGGATAAACCACTTCCTTCTTGCACTCACCCTCGTAGATGCTCTTCTGCATCACGCCAGAGCGGACTGTAGCCATCTGAGGACGGTGGTCTGGGTTTACGATAGTAGCCACGATGTTACCACCGAAGGCAGGACGAATCTGATAGAGCAGACCCTCATAGTGCTTACCACTCTTCTTATCGTCGTAATCACCGATTTCAAGTTCTGTACAGTCGGCGGTAAGACCGCTGGTCAATGAAGAAGAAACACGAGGACCGAGGTCGCGACCGATAACGGTAGCACCCATCAATGCAATCTGAGGCTTCTCCTCCTTGAAGAGGTTGACGAGAATGTCTGTATGAGGAGCTGAAGTATATGGGAACAATCCCTCAGCATCGAAAACAAATAATTTATCTACACCATAAGGGAGAATCTGATCCTCTACCTGACCCTTGATGCCGGTACCTGCTACGATGGCATGGAGCTCCACGCCCTGCTGGTTAGCGAGCTTACGACCCTTGGTGAGCAATTCTTGAGATACTTCGGCAACGGTTGTGCCTTCTACCTCGCAATATACAAATACGTTGTTCATTGTCTTTTCAAAATTATCCGATAATACTTTCGTTCAACAATTCCTTCATCAGTCCGTCGATGTCTTCATCGCTGCTGGTCAAGGTCTTGCTTTCCTTAGCTTGGAACACGATGTTCTTCACGGCCTTCACCTTGGTAGGTGAACCGCTCAGACCGCATTGTGCAGGGTCGCCATCTACATCGGCAACGCTCCACTGGTTCAGGGTGAGGTAAGGGCGCTCTTCATAGAGGTTGGCCCAAGGCTCATCACCCTTGCGCTCCATAGGGCAGGTAGCGTATTTATATTTCATTACGAGCTTCACGTTGCATGGGCGACATGGAGCAGCACTTCCGTTTACGGTGATAACCAATGGCAATGGAGCCTCAACAGTCTCCACACCACCATCAATAAGGCGGCGTATAGTAGCCTTGCCATCCTCTACCTTGAGGATTTCCTCTGCGTAGGTTACCTGGTTCAATCCCAACTTCTGAGCCACCTGCGGACCTACCTGGGCTGTATCACCATCGATAGCCTGGCGACCACCGATTACGATGTCAACGTCACCAATCTTCTGGATACCAGTAGCAAGGGCATAGGAAGTAGCCAATGTATCAGCACCGGCAAAGAGACGGTCGGTAAGCAACCAACCTGTATCAGCACCACGATAAAGACCCTGGCGGATGATTTCTCCAGCACGTGGAGGACCCATGGTCAAAATTCCAACTGTAGAACCTGGATTCTGCTCTTTCAAACGGAGAGCCTGCTCCAATGCGTTCAAATCTTCAGGATTGAAGATTGCAGGAAGGGCAGCGCGATTTACTGTGCCTTCGGCGGTCATCGCATCCTTACCCACATTTCTTGTGTCAGGTACTTGCTTGGCAAGTACTACGATTTTTAAACTCATATTTTTAAAAATGGTTATTGTTATAATTTCCTAAGTTTGTTAGTGCTCAGTACTCAAGTTGTACGTCGTCTAGTGCGATTGTCAGACTTGCTATCGTCTAATAAGTTACTGTCCAATGTTCAATTTGGGACAAAACACGGGGGCAAAAGTAACACTTTTTTATGGCTTACGCAAATATTTTATAAAAAAAATGCACATTTAGACTTGCTTTGTGCGCAAAACGCAAGAAATGTGCAAGTTTTTTAGAACGTCCGTACTTAACTTTGCTGGCTTATTCAAAGCTCTTGAGTCGAGCGATATATTTGCCCAGAATGTCGAATTCGATATTCACTACCGTTCCCACTTCGATGTCGCAGAAGTTGGTATTCTCTCTGGTATAAGGAATGATAGCAACGGTAAATGTGTTGTCTGTAGGATCACAGACGGTGAGCGAAACGCCGTTAACGGTAACGCTGCCCTTGTCGACCGTGAAATATCCTTTTCTTGCCATTTCCTTATTGAGCTCATATTCGAAAGTAAAATAAGTAGAGCCATCAGCGTCTTTCATTGCGATACATTTGGCAGTCTCGTCCACGTGTCCCTGTACGATATGACCATCCAGACGGCCGTTCATCACCATCGAACGTTCCACGTTTACCTTGTCGCCCACCTTGAGCAGACCGAGGTTGCTGCATTCCAGGGTTTCTTTCATGGCAGTAACGGTATAAGTACCGTCCTTGATTTCCACCACAGTGAGGCAGACGCCGTTATGCGCCACGCTCTGGTCGATGCCGAGTTCATCAACGAAAGAGCACTTCAACGTAAAGTCGATGTTCTCCTTATCATGTCTGATAGCTACGACGGTAGCCATTTCTTCTACGATTCCACTAAACATATATTCTATTTTTATTTGATTTCATGATTATTTAGAATGCAAAGATATTGCATTAGCTAGAAACAGCCAAATTATTTAAGTTCTTTTGATAAAATAAGCAAGATATATTTGTTTAATTGCCATATTTTTTATATTTTTGCACATCATAATATATGCACATGATAAATGTGATATACATGTCTTTCCAAAACTCCACCGAATATGAAGAATAATGAAGACTATATAATAAGGTATAGGAGCAGCAAGATTAGATAACACAGTTTAGGTAACAATAAAAACATTTGAAGACAATGGAAATCAAGGAAGGATATATGCCCTTCATGGGCTATCAAACATATTATCGTATCGTAGGTAAAACAGAGGAGGGCAAGAGCCCTATCATCCTCTTGCATGGTGGACCAGGCAGTACCCACAACTATTTCGAGCTATTGGATAGGGTAGCGGAATCAGGTAGAACTGTCATCATGTACGACCAGTTGGGCTGTGGCAACTCATTTGTGGAGGGACATCCCGAACTCTGGACTCCTGAGACTTGGCTCAACGAACTCTGTGTGCTCATCGACTATCTCCACATCGACCATTTTCATCTCTTGGGACAGTCGTGGGGTGGCATGCTCGCCATCATCTATCTGATAGAGAAGCAAGCAAAGGGCGTGAAGTCAGCCATCCTCAGCAGCACTCTTTCGAGCAGCAAGCTTTGGGCAAGTGAGCAACATCGCATGATTAAGTTTATGTCGGAGGAAGACCAGCGTGCCATCGCTGAGGCTGAGGCGAAGGATGACTTTTCGAGCGAGGCGTATGCCAAGGCGAATGAACACTTCATGCTCCTGCATTGTGCCGGTGAGGTGACGGAGGATAGTCCAGAGTGTCTTCGCCGAAGAAGCGTGCTGGTGCTGAGGCTTATCTCCATGGTTGGGGACCAAATGAATACACTCCTACTGGTACGCTCCGTGATTATGATTACACCGACAGTCTGGGCGAAATCCAAGTGCCTTGCTTGGTGATGAGTGGCACCAACGACCTCTGTACTCCATTGGTAGCAAAGACACTTTATGATGGTATCCAAGATTCCAAGTGGCATCTCTTCGTAGGAGCCCGACACATGCCATTTGCCGAGCAAAACGATGAATATTGCAAGGTGTTGGAAGAATGGATGGAGGAGAAAGAGGGAAAGTGATTTGGCACTTTCCCCTTTTATTTCATGATTCCATTGTCAGTATCAGAGAGGTTGATTCTCTTTTTGTCCAATTGATTGGATAAAATAAGCATAAAACCGTCCAATTGATTGGATGAAATCAATGGAAAAAGTGCTGACAGTGGTGCCAAAAGTGCTTTAAAAAACGACTTTTGACACCACTATCTATCGGCACTTTTATAGAGAAACTATTGCTTCTTGAGAGTTAAGTTGGGCTCTATTCCATTGATGCCAAGTCCTAGAATGTTGGTTACTTCCCTGCATCCACAATCACAATTCTTAGCCGATGAACATCCATTGCAGACTGTAGGCTGATAAGAGCGGAATGCAAATTTGTTCCAATAATCAGTATCCTTAATCCAAGGTTCTTCGAAAACATTTCCTACGATGTGAGGAGAATGATTGCAGGTTCTTATTTGTCCTGCTGGATCAATAACGAAGAATCCTTTTGCCGCAGCGCATAGATACCCTACATGTATTCTTTTGTATGAATTAGCAGAAGCTATGATGCACTTTGGTATTTCTGTACCCACATTTCCATAGCGATTAGCTAGTGTTAGTACTTCTTCTGCAGTATCAAGCATTCCGTTGATTTGCTCTGTGGAAAGGCAAAGTTCATTCATATATTTCAAACCACGTCCACCAGGCAGAAAACGGTTGAGAAGAATTTCTGTAGCTCCATTGATGAGGGCAAGCGATATGGTCTCAAATAGCTCATAAAAGTTCTTTTTTGTAACGGTAATATTTGCTGTGCATTCTAAGCCGATTTCTTTGGCTTTCGAAAAGTATTCTAACACATAATCTGCATTAGCAACTCCTGTATGCTCTTCAAATGATTGGTAGCCAGGAAGGCTCATGCTAAGATGAACATTCATTTCCTTGAAGAATTTGAGATGTTCTTCATTCATGAGTCTTCCATTGGAGATGAGTATGATGGGATAATCTATTTTCCTCTGATTACCAATTGTTCTGATGTGCCTTATGATTTCATGAAGGTCTTCTCTTAGCAATGCTTCTCCGCCAGAAAAAGAAAATGTCTTTACTCCATAGTCGTATAGTTTTTCTATTACCCATTTCCATTGTGTGGTAGATAGTTCCTTTCCTAATGGATATGAAGAGTTAGGCGCATACCAAGGGCATGAGCAAAACAAGCAATGGTGATTGCACCTATATGTCAGTTCCAAAGCGACTGACTTCGGAAGTATGGGTATGCTATTCTTCATTGCTATCATTTTCGTTTATTTTTATTCCCGTCATTCTCTTGATGGTATCTTGCTCATCCATAATGCTATGGTAGCAGTCATAACTATCTCTGAAATATGACTCTCCTCTTAGAAATGCTAATACGGCTTGGTAGTCATACAGTGACTCCATATCGGTTATGGCTTGATGATAGTCTTTGTCGCTTTTGGTCTTAAAACCGAACAAATGATATGTTCCTTTTTCATAAATGTCAGTCTCGGAGGTAAATGGTAAATCGAAAAACTCTGCCTCTTCCTTAATCTTTAGGGCGCATGAACCACATATTATTTCAAAAGTTACATCATATCCCAAATCTTTTATCTCTTTGATGATGGTATTGAACTTTTCTTCATCGCAGTGGAAAGCTTGATAGGTCAATGGGCGATGGCAATGTTGGCATATTGTGGAAAAACTATCAATCATCGAAGGTTCATAGCACATGGCTCCCATGTGATTTGCCAGATACGATGGCAGCTTTTGAGCAGCCAGTTCCTTTAGCTGCTCAATAAGCTCTTCTCTGTTAAGTGAATGTTTCATATTCCTGTTACTTTTTTCTCTTGATAGGAGAGAGGTTAAACAATAATTTATCTATGTCTTCTGCTGGCATGTCTTTGAAGGACTCTAGAAGTTCCTCTTGTCTGGGCTGTCCCATGGTTAGACGGTAGAGGCGTAATACAGACTTCATGTGTCTGTATCTATCATAGTCCATGCTCAGAGGATAGAGTGGTACAATAGATTCGATATACTCTCTGTCAGTTTCAGCTATGCTTTTTAGCATATCTTGTGGAATCGACCAATAGGGAACTAGCTCGCAGAAGCCCTTATCTTTTGCTTCGGTTCTTGCCAAATCAAACATCTCATTCCAGGTATATGTTTCAGGGTGGAACTTGGCTACGTTTCGTCTTACAAACAAACTCTTGTATCGATCTATTCTTCCTTCTCTCTGCTCCATGTCTTGTGGATTGGATGAGATGTTCCAGTGCATGATTTTACGGCAATACCAATGGAAGTCAAGACCTTCTTGTCCTACGCTTGTTGAGGCTAAGACGAATGGACGAAAAGGAGAGTTGAATGCCAAACGAACATCATTTGCCCTGTTGGTGGCTTGATCTGTCATTCTAATGTTGCCATAAGGCATAGCGTAATGAGTGCGGATTCTCCATTTCTTTTTCTTCTCTTTGCCAAATGACTCGGTAGTATCAATCTCTTGATAGTTTCGATCGATGAACGATTCTATCATTCTTTTCTGAATCATTTCTACATTTCGCTCACCATTACTTCTTTCATCTATCATGTAGGCGAACTCATCCAATACGGCTTGCAGATTGCCCATCACGCAATAATCGATAACTTGCTTGAAGTAGGTTTGAACGCTCTTCTTGTTGTAGAGTATGTCTATGACGGCTGCATTGTATCTACGGTTGAAGATATTATTGCAGAATTTTGTTGCTGCTTCTTGGGCTAAGTCTTTGTTGCCCAATAGACGATAAAAGCAAATACCAGGTGAACCTATAGCCATATTGACCAAAGTGTCCAAACCATCTTCTGATATTAGGATTTTCTCTTCTGTATTGGAATCTAAGAGTTTGATAGCTTCCAAAAGAAACTTTGCTGTGGTAGGTTGCTCCACTAAGGTGAATCTACTTGTATTCTTGAAGTTCTCCTTTATGCCAGCTTTTATTTCTTTGAGGTCGTTTCCAAGGTAGGCTTTTGGGTTATAGGCATCTTTCAAGAAATCTGAACAGCAAGTTACCAGTTCCAAGCTTTCTCTACGTAATCTTCCAGTTCCTGCTTTTTCCCCTTCTTGTTTGTCGAGTGCATCTTTTTCTGAATTTTCTTTAGTATTTGTATATGTTGCAGAGGGAAAAGCATGGCTGATGCTCTTTTGCTCTATGGCATAGGAAATCATGCAAGCAATCATACGTGGTACCATTTCCCATGCGGAAAAGACCAAGACCTTGGAAAAGTCGTGATTCTTGGCAAACACATTGCTGGCTGGTATCTTATAGTATGGATGAGAAGCTGGAATCCAAAATAGTTGCTCTCCATGTTTCTCTCCTTTCTCACCAAATAGAATATTGCTCAGCTTATCCAATTTGGCATTGCAAGAAGGAATCCTTTCATATGTATTGATATTCTTCTTTTTAATCAAATATTGTTGTTTTTGTTTAATTTTCCATGGGTGCTCTGCGTATGCTTTTGCTAGCTTCTCCTTAAGTTTATATTTGTCCATGAAGGATAATAAGTAAGGAGATGACTTGGCGTATTCCATCGGCAAGGTCTTTACGCCGAATCTTCCTTCGCTCATTTTGTTGCATTCATCAAGAACTTCTTGCATCTGGCAATAAGACGCAATATCTCCTGTACTGATTTTCAGATAGGTGTCGTCTTGGGAGGAATTGCGATAACGCTCAGTTCTGCTCATAGCTTCATACATGGTATCTTCTGCAATGTTCTTTTTTGCAATGAGTATGTCTAAGTTATCCGATAAGATGTGACACAATTCTTTTGAGTAATCATGCCAAACCTGTTGGAATACAATATCCTCTCTGCCGTCAAACAAAAAGTCTGCTAACTTGTTGAAGTCTTGATATTGCTCATCAATCTTGTTCTCGTTCAGTTCCTCTAATGTGGTGAAGGGCTTGTAAGGTGTCGCAGAAACCAACAGAATGAATGGACCATCCTCTTTTCCAAAGAATGTACGTGTCAACATTGCCTCTTCACTGTTTCCTTCCAAGTCAAGAAGTGAACTAAAACGTTGGAACTCATCCATAATCACCAAGTCTGGATTAAGCTCTTTCATGCTAATTTTGCAGAAGATGATTCTGAATAAAGTGATGGCTTTATTGGTTGTATTGTAGTCATTTAGCGCAATGGCTTTGAGAAGTAAATCCTTCGCTTCTTGATAGCAATCATCATTCACCACCTCTTTGCAGATGTTTTCTCTGTATCCAGTGCATACATTTTCTTTGATATCTTTTTCATATTTGTCGATAATATCTGTCCAATTATCTCCATTCGCACCGTAAATATTCAGACGGTTTTTAAGAGCAGTCTTATGATCTTTGAAGTCATCAAGATGGCTCAAGATGGCAAACATCAATGCACGTTCATTCATATTGCCAGCTGATGTCTGGAGATTAAAAGATGTGCCAGGGGTGAGAGGAATCAATATTCTTGGTTTGCTCTTCTTGGATTTTTGAAGTTCTTTTACCTTTTTAGCTACTATGAAATGCTGCATAGACAGTCTGCTTTCGTCTATGTTCATGACATCTTCTATTCCCAAGTTTTCTGTGTTTTGTTTGACAATGTTGGCGTTGGAGCAGATATATACTACACGATAGGTATTGTCATCCCATATACCATATTCGTCGCTCAGTTCTCCAACGGCCTGGATAACACCTTTGGACACGATAGTCTTACCCAGTCCAACTTCGTCAGAAAGCAGAACTCGGCGTTGCTTCTTGCTTTTGAAAATGTTAACGATATGTTCTACTGTTGCCTTTTGAAAATCCTTTAATTTCTTTTCCATCATTATTTCTGTTTTATGGCTTCCTTAAAAGTTTTGAAGACCTCAAGAAATTCTTGGGTGTATTCTTCTTTGCCGATTTTTCTGATGCCTTCCTCTATCTCTATGAACTTTTGGGGATTGCTACTAGCAGCTTTCAGCAGTTGCTCATAAATGTTGAGTGAGAGAGGCATGGAATCTTTATTATTGCCGTGCTGAGCAATCAGCTTCATGCTTTGTTCTGTATCAAACAGATATTCGTCTATGTCATCGGTCAGTATAAATGACAAGTAACGGAGAAACTTCTCCTTGCTATCCACAATCGATTTATATATGGCAATGTCTCTTTCTTCGTATGGGATGCCTTCTGTCGGAATCTTGATGACTTTGTCCATATTCTGTCCATTGGTGTCTTGTATTGAGATAATATAGAAGTCTGACAACTGAGCCAATGTTAAGTTGGAGAGTATGGCTTCATTTTCGAAATCCACTTTGTAGCCTGCTGCTTGCATTGGGGCAATCTGTATTCGATACTTGTTGTCGTGATGTTCAGTCTTGATGATAACATCGTAGTTGCCATTGACATTGGCGTGGCATTGTGCTGAGAAATCTTCGGTGATATATTTTCGTACAAAGGCTTCTAGCTCTGATATCTCATGAGCTTCTTCTGATTCTGGAGGAAAGTTGACGGTCTCGAATATTTTACTTTCTTCGTCTCTTGCATCCATTTGTAGAAACTCTTTTCTGAAAGTGTCAAACACAAGATGCTTGCCATATTTGTATTGCAGTCGGATGGTGAATTCAGAGTTTACATGGAATGCTGCGGGTGTCGCATTGGCTGATCCGATGAATAGAAAATTGCCGTATTCACCTTTAGGGTTGCATACTAGATATGTCTTTGCATGAAGGTCAGTTGGCATGATGTCGTTATGTGTCATCCCATCCTTCATCACGTAGATTTTATGGTTTTCTCTATTGAACAGGTCATATATGTCTTTAGATACATATCCAGATGTAGTAACGAGAATGTGTCTGTTTTTTACATTCTTGTCTAACTCTTGTAGAGTATTTATGCCTATAAATGGAGAGATGGTCATTTGCTCTGTTCCTTGCCATGATTCGGGGTACCTAATGTCTTTGTTCAGGTTTTGTCCAAAGAGCATCGGGATAAATTCATATCCATCCTTTTCAAATAAATCAGTGTCTATCTCAAAATGGTTGACTTTCCTTATGGACTCAATGACCATTTTTATCTTTTTCTTCTTGTCTTTGATGATGTGCTGGTTGTAGGAAGAGCCATGTCCCATTAAGGTGTTTAATGAAGTCAGAAAGTCGATAAGAGGTTCATGTTTCTTATTGTCTATGGTTTGTTTTCCAATCTTACCTGTGAGACAGACAGTCATGTCAAGGTTATTGTCAAGAGTAAGGTTTCTGCTCATGACGATAACTTTGATTTGCTGTTCGTTCTTGTTGCTTCTGTTGGTCTCTTTGATGATCCATACCTTTGGATGAAAGTTGGAGAGAGGCTTTTGAGGGTTTTGCACTTCATACATGCAATTATCCATGAGGGATAGATAAGGTTGGTTGTTTAAAGGAAGGTGTATTCCTCCTTTGTTGCAAAACAACACAAAGTTGTCTGTGCTTCTTCTGATTCCCTCTAATAGGCAAATGGGGGATTGAACAGCAGCTTCGTTGTTGCTACTTAGCAAACCTAATGCCATTGGGATGATAAGCAATGCTTGTGGATTAACGCTATAGGTTGTACCTATGGCGAAGTCCACATCATAGCCTGGTGAGACCAGCATCTCGCCATAAGTATAATTATTGAGTTGTTCTTTTGCCATTTGATAGTCCTTTCTTTATTTCTGTGATGATGTTATATACTGTTCCCCAACGATAATCGAAGAAATAGGCTTCTATTCTGTCGATTCCCTTATATTTGTTTGGATTTGCCAATTTACTTCTTGATGAACCTTTTGTTTGTTTTTCCCGATTAACAATGATTTCTTGCAATCGGATGAAGTTTTCATCTGTAGGGTTGTTAATTAATGAGCATGCTTCTTTGCAAAATTTGATGGATCCATTGTCTTGTAGGGTATAGCCAACGAAATCTAATGCTTGGAAGAGGTTTTCTTCGCTAATGTCTGATTTCCATTCTTCTTTCAACTGTTCGTAACGTTCAAATTCTTTTTCAGCTTCTTCGGTTCTATCTGTTCTTGTATAAAACACATAGTTATAGACTAACCGAAGAAGATACTGAAACTTCGAAATTCTTGCGGATAGCGTATAAATCATAAAATGCTCATCGGTCATGTATTTTTTCCATTGGTCTCCAAGGTCGAAATATGACTTCTGGGCAAGTCCAATAGGGTAGTCGTCACGAAGGATAGTAGCCAAAAATGAATCTTTGGCTATTTGTGAGGCTATTATCTTGTCTTTGATAAACTTAGCTTCGTCAAATGTCAAGTCTATATTGATTGGAGTGTAGCCATCAAATGTATATGATAATCCACCGCCATCAAATAGTTGATAATTGCCCGATAACTGATTAGCGTCTCCCATTTCTTTTTCTTCATCTTGGGAAATGTATTTCTTGGGTTGTTTGTGGATAGTCTTGCTTCTTTCGTAAATAAGACTATAGATGTTGCTGTTTGTCAATATCATCCCATAAGAGACAAGTGCGCCATAATAGATGTAAACTGGGTCGTACTTTACGTATTTACTATTCTCGGTTTCTGCTGTATCGATTACGCTACTTCCTGTTATTCCCCAGTTGTTGGCTGGTTCTGTACCTCGTAAAAGTTGGCGTGTTAGCATAATTTCCAGATTCAACACTTTGGCTCTGACTTCATTTGCGCTTTTGTATGTGCCTTTCTCTGCTTCCAAAAACAAGGAAGGGAGTATGGCATAGTATTTCGCTCTATTATGTAATGTGGAGATTCCTGGAAACAGCTTGTTTGAAAATGCATCGCGAATGCGTCCCAGACCAAGCTCGTCAATTGCTTGATGCTCTTGGATGGCTTGTATAACTTGATGCATTTTCAGTTGTTCCTCGGAACTGAAGTTTATGAATCCTAATTTCATTCTAATTTCCTTTTTTGTTTTGACATGGTTACTAACATAGTTACTATAGCTCTGTTACGATTTTACGAAAAGTAACAGAGCTTGAAATGTCTGACTCTGTCGTTGACTATATCGTTGACTCTGTCGTTCAGTACTAAAAAAGCGACAGAGTCGTATTGTTTATATTGTCTCCAAGAACAACAAACCCTTTTTGGTCGTTCTGTATTGCTGCTTAGGACTTGTCGGCTTGTCTGGTACCGTAAGTTCCAGATAATCATGAAGTAACAGAGGCTCGATGAATGCCTTGAAGTTCTTTGATTGATAAGTAACACCGAGTAGCTCGAATATATCTTTTCTGAATTTCGGGTCTTTGCAAAATTTGAGAATGGATACAACTTTGTCTGTAGCATCTATGTATGTATCTTCTTCAGCTCTGTTACTAGCTCTGTTACTAGCTCTGTTACTAGCTCTGTTAGTAGCTCTGTCACTAACTCTGTCACTAACTCTGTCACTATCCAGCCAAAAAGTGACAGTGCTGGTGCAGATATCACTCTCAAAAGTCACGTCATTGCCTGTGATTTCTTTCCACTCGTTCATCATGTCAAAACCATAACCGATGGTTTCAGATAGGTTTACCAGTCTGAATATCTTGGCGATAATCGGGTTGCGAGGATTAGAATAGAGATGGTTGCCCAGTTGGGATATAGGCACAGGATAGCCACCTGCATTGAAGAACTCGACTCTGTCGGTGTAGATATGGATGCAGGAGTGAATGGTGCTGAAAGGGTCGAAGTGGGAGAGCATATTGACTAATGCTTCTCGCAAAATCTTAAACTGCGAGCGGTCTTCCACATTGAATCCCTCGTCGTTCATCATGAATGGAGTATCCACGATGAGGCGCAGCCTCCTAATCATAATCTGAAAATACTCCCAAAGGTTCTCTTGCTCTGGGATGCGATAGGTATAGCGAGTTCGTGCTTCTCTCACGCTTCTGCCAGGAATCTCCACCAAGTCCATCCAAAACGTAGGAACATAACGGCGAACCCATTCTTCTTTGCCAAAGCACATCAAACCACCATAATTCAGATGTCCCTCATTGTCGGCAATTCCGATGCGCTTGCAGAAGTCAGCGATGTCATAGCCTATCAGATTAGGACGAGGACTATAGAGCTTGAAGTAGTTGCGATAGTCACGAATGGTATCCTCATTGAGCATGGAGAGGTCTGAGTCTAAGAGTATTTGCTCAGACTTGATGCCGAATGATTGGTTATGAAACATGGCGGTTATCTCACCATTGGTTGCTCGTTGGTCTCCACTGCCAAATCGGATGAATGTATTCTGTGGATTGTTATAGTAGATAGGCTTGTGGGGTGATGATGCAATATGAAATGCCAAGACCCTATGCCCATCTATATGATAGAGCATACTCTTGGCATCGACTGGCTCATTGAACTTTTGGGAACGCAAAGTACCCAAAAAGTCTTGTTCCAACTTCTCTGCATTGTCAACTCCGGAGATTTCAAACTTCTTGCCATTCTGCTTTACTCCAAGCACTATCCATCCGCCGGAAGTGTTGGCGAATGCACTTACGGTTTCCCATATATTCTTAGGGAGTTCGCTCTTGGCCTCCTTAGCCTCGAAGTCCTCCCATTCGATGTCGTTGATTCTGTCTATCAGCTCTTCCTTTGTCATAATAATGATGATTAAATTGAAATATAGAATTTCTTCCTCCCTTCACTTCAAGAAATAGATAGGAGCATGTTGGGTGCCTTCCTTCTCCATGATGCCCTTCTCGCAGAAATGGTTGAGCCACTTCTGTGCCATGTAAGGAGTCAAGCCAAAGAGGATGCGCAGGATGCGAGTGGTGATATAGCGGTTCTCCTGGAGATACTCCTTGATTTTCGCCAATAGCTTTTCCTCAGAGTATTTTGTGGATTGGTTGGAATAGCGGGAGCGGACGAAATGGACGTTGCGCTGTACTTCCTCCATTAGCTTACCTTCTGGTCGGAAGTTGATGCCGGTGATGCGTACTTCCTTGCCCGTAATCTTCTTGTCGGGATTTTCTTCAGGCGTCTCTAGACTTGCCGACATGGAGAAGTAGCCTATCTCTGGGATGTAAAAGCGGCGTCCCAGTGAGAATTCTTCCACCATAAGGTCATGAAGCTCTGCCAACACCGCAGCCACATCTCCCTTGGTGAGTGAGCAGCGGCTCTGGATTTTCTCTTGCAGTTGCTTCTCGGTCATAGGTTCATGCTGCACGATACGAATGTATTGGCGCTTTTCTCCTGTGCCCTGGGCATTGTTGAGAGTGTAAATGTCGTATTTCAGTTCCATATTTCTTGTTGTTTGATGGTTCGTTGTTTTCTATTTTCTTTGTCTTCTATGAAAGATGATGCAAATATATATAATAATGTGATAACTTGTATCTTTTGGTGTAAACTATTAGGTTTATTTAAACATTGGTATATGTCATGTGATTATACGGCATTTGTCATCTGACCGTATGATAAGTGTCCTATAATCACATGACAAATGTCACGCAATCGCTATAATTGCTTTCTTGCATCGTTATAATTGCTTCCTAGCATCGCTATGGTTGCTTCCTTGCATCATATAAGTCGCAACATTGTTACCATCCATCTTATCCTTGTCAGTTTCAAGAAATACTCATTCGGAATGAGCGGTTTTGCCCTGAATTACTCATTCTGAATGAGCAAAAATAATAGAAATTGCTCATTCGGAATGAATAAAAAGGCGGATTTTCTTGGTGTTTATCATAAAATATTGTATCTTTGCAGGCGATTAAATGTTTGAACATGAAAGAGTTATTGAAGAAAATCATATTTGAGCAGCAGGAATACTGCAAGAATATAGCGCAAGATACGGTTCCGAGAACTATTGAGGAAGAGTGGCTTACCACAACGGAGATACTGATTATTACTGGTATAAGACGTTGTGGAAAGTCTGTTTTGCTTCAGCAAATGCGCAACAAATTGCCGGAGCAAGACTTCTTTTTCAATTTTGATGATGAGCGATTGGTCAATTTTACGGTTTCTGATTTCCAAACATTGCAAGAATGTTTCTTTGAACTCTTTGGTGAGCAGCATACCTATTATTTTGATGAGATACAGAATGTGAAGGGCTGGGAGACCTTTGTGCTCCGTCTCTACAACGAAGGCAATAAGGTGATTGTAACTGGATCAAATGCCCGAATGTTGAGTAGAGAGCTTGGCACTCATCTCACGGGGCGTTATATCGCAGTGGAGATTTTCCCTTTTTCCTTTCAAGAATACTTGCAGTTGGCAAAGGTGCAGCTGGAAGCCAAGGACTTTTATCTAACCAGCAAGCGTGCCATTCTCTTGGGGCATTTCAAGGAGTATTTGGAGAAAGGTGGATTTCCTAAGTATCTCCAGTCGTCATCCACTCGTTACCTCTCGTCACTCTACGATAGCATCATCTTCCGTGACGTGATGGCTCGTAATGGTCTGACGAATGAAAAGGAAATGCAAGAACTCATCTTTTATCTTGCCAGCAATGCCACGAAGCGCATTACCTATACCTCACTGGGTAAGATAGTGGGAATCCGTCATTCCGAAACCGTCAAAAACTATTTGGAGTACATCGAGCAAACCTATATGATATTCCAGCACATGAAGTATTCGCCATCGGTAAAGGTGCAGATGCTGAACCCGAAGAAGATTTACTTCATCGACAATGCCATCGTGAGTCGCATTGGCTTCAATGCCACCGACAATATGGGAGTGAAGTTGGAAAACATCGTGTTCATCGAGTTGAAACGCCGCGGATATGATGTTTTCTATCATGCCGATAAGAAGGAGTGCGATTTTGTTGTAAGAGAGGGTATGAGAATCATGAAGGCTTATCAGGTGACGATAGCCATGAATGATGAGAAAACTCGCAAGCGAGAAATCGAGGGGCTGTTGGAAGCCATGAATGCTTATGGCTTGGCTGAGGGATATATTCTTACGATGGAGGAGAAGGAAGAGCTTGAGATAGATGGCAAGCAGGTTCATGTTCTTCCTACGTGGGAATGGATGTTGAGAGAGAAGTGAAATATTATAAAAAGGTAATCTTAAAATTATTTTTCATTTTCTTAGTCGGTTTTGCCGATTTATCCGAAATTTATTGTAAATTTGCAGTAAATTTCGGATAGGCTCAAACTAAAGGGCATTCGTATAGATTATAGCAAAGGATTAAAAAATAGACCAACAAATGGTAAAAAAACAAATAATAGAATTATTAAACCTACTTGGGTTTCGCCAAGATGGTAATGTCTATACAAAAAAATACGACACAGCTCTGCATCCCTTACAGGTTGATGTAGAGAAAGAACGTATATATTACGAAAATAGTGGAATTACAGTCAATCGTTCTACAACTTCCAATTTTAGCGAAGACGAAAATCTTGTGGTTTTGGAATGTGTTGACCGCCTTTTGTCTAAGGGATACCATGCTAATCATATAGAGTTGGAGCCTCATTGGAAATTAGGACATGGTACCAAGGGAGGATATGCCGACATTTGGGTTCGTACATATACTGATAATGCTTTTGATAGTAATGATGACGATAAGAATTCTCTGCTTATCATCGAATGTAAAACAAGCGGAGCGAAGTTTACCGAAGCTTGGAATGATACCTTGGATGATGGCGCACAATTATTTTCTTACTTCCAGCAAGAGCCAGCTACTAAATTCTTGTGCCTTTATACGTCTGATATTGTTGACGAAAAAGTCCTGCCTGAATATAAATTGATCAATGTGCAAGACAACCAGGATTTGTTGGAATCAGATAAGAATGCACAGAGCTATCAGAATAAGAACGACAAGCAGCGTTATCGTGTTTGGCGAGATACTTATAGCTGTGAGTATGCTACACGTGGTTTGTTTGAGGATGATATTAGACCATACGAGATAGGCAAGAACAAATATACTGTTGCTGATTTAGTTGAGGTGAATAATGAGGAGATTCAGAAGAAGTATCATGAGTTTGCTCTTATTTTGCGTCAGCATAATGTGAGTGGTCGTGAAAATGCTTTCGATAAGTTGGTTAATCTTTTTTTGGCAAAGGTCGTAGATGAGACAAATAATCCGGAAAATTTGCATTTCTACTGGAAAGGTACTGCGTATGATGACGATTTCCAGTTGCAAGACCGTTTGCAACGATTGTACCGTGATGGAATGATGCGTTTCTTGAATGAGGAGGTTACTTATATAGAAAACAGCCAGATAGATTTGGCTTTTAGGAGATTTAAGAATGACCCTGATGCAACAAAGAAAACTATCATGGAGTATTTCCGTGCCTTAAAGTTTTTCTCGGATAATGATTTCTCGTTTATCAGTGTACATAATGAAAAACTCTTCCGCCAGAATGCTGTGGTGTTAAGGAAGATGGTGAAGATGCTTCAGGATATTCGTTTGAAAACGGATCAGGTAAACCAGAACCAATTCTTGGGTGACTTGTTTGAGGGATTCTTGAATAGGGGTATCAAGCAGAGTGAGGGACAATTCTTTACTCCGATGCCTATTGTTCGTTTCCTTGTATCTTCCTTGCCATTAGAGCATATTGTGAGAGATAATGAGGATATACCATGGGCAATAGATTATGCTTGTGGAGCAGGTCACTTCTTGACGGAGTATGCAGTAAGAATCAAGGAGTTTGTGGAGAAGTATCGCAAGGATATTCCTCTCAAGGAGTATTATTCTCGAATCACGGGTATAGAGAAAGAGTATCGTTTGTCAAAAGTATCAAAGGTTTCTGCCTTCATGTATGGGCAAGACGATATCAAGATTGTCTATGCTGATGCTTTGGTTAAACATGCTGATGTGAAGGAGGGTCAGTATGAGGTCTTGGTAGCTAATCCGCCATATTCTGTTTCTGGCTTTTTAGATACCTTGACAGAGGAGCAACGCAAATGCTATACTTTATATAACGATGACTTGAATACGGATAAATGCAATGCTATTGAAGCGTTCTTTATAGAGCGTGCTGCGCAACTGATGAAAAGTGGTGGTGTGGCTGGAATCATCTTGCCAGTGTCTGTATTGAATAGAAATGGAATCCATGCCCATGCTCGTGAGATTATCTTGAAGTGCTTTGATATTGTGGCATTGGCGGAGTTTGGTAGTGGAACCTTTGGGCAAACGGGAACAAATACCGTTACCATGTTCTTGCGTCGTAAGGAAACGAATACGCCAGATGCCGATCACTATCAAAATAGGGTGAATAGTTGGTTTGCTCAGCGTGATGAAACCAATGCGGTTTATCAAGATGAACATTTGTTGGGACTTTATTGCGATCATTGTGATTATCAATTAGAGGACTATAAAACATTTGTAGGTGGAAAGATTGATGATGGTTTCTTGAATACAGAGACCGTCCAGGCTTACTATGCTTCTTTCTTTGGCAATCAGCGTAATGCTATGAAGGATGTTTGTGATGAGGCTAAGACTATCAGAAATAAATATCTTTCTCGTGCCAATACAAGAACATACAAGCAATTGCCTTTGGTGGAGCAAAACCAAATCAAGGAAAAGGCTTTCTTGGACTTTGTTATGGCGATTGAAAAAGAAAAAGTATATTACTTTGTTTTGGCTCATGCTGTGTCTCAACCTGTGCTGTTGATCAAGTCTCCAACTTCTACATCAGATGTCAAGAAGTTCTTGGGCTATGGCTGGAGTGACAGTAAGGGCAATGAGGGAATTCAGTATCTGAATGTCGGCAAAGCAAAATATAGTGATGACGAGGATGGTGAGGATGATGATACCATGAGCCAAATTCGTGGTATTGATGGGGTGCAGACTCCTCTGTTTAATCCAGCCAATCTTTTTGACGATGATAAGATCAATACTTTGATTCGCAAAAACTTTATGGGAGAAGAAGTCGTTATACCAAAGAATTTGGAGGCTTATGTTACTAAGGGGCATTTGGTGGATATGCTAGATTTCACAAGAACATCGTTTACAAAAGAGTTCAAGACGGTTATTATGGCTCATAATGAAATAGAGAGCCAATGGCCTTTGGTAAAATTGAAAAATGTATGCAAGGAAATAGTTTCTGGTGGTGACAAGCCAAAGAACTTTTCTAAAGAAAGTACATCTTCTCTTCAAGTTCCAGTATATGCAAATGGAGTAGTGAATGATGGTCTGCAGGGATTTACTGATAAAGCTGTTATTAATGAGCCTTGTGTAACTATTAGTGCACGAGGAACATTGGGATTTTGTGCTTATCATGAGATTCCTTTTGTTCCAATAGTTCGTTTGATAGTAGCAACTCCAAACGAAAAGGTAGATGTAAAATATCTTTATTGTGTATTGAGTAAAGTGAACTTCGTAAATGAAGGATCGTCAACTCCTCAGTTGAGTGTACCTAAAGTAGCTGAATACAAAATACCTTTGCCACCAATGAATGTGCAGAAGAAAATTGCGGAAGAGTGTGAGAAGATTGAGCGACAGAAAGTTGAATGCTTACAGCAAATTTCACAAATTCAAGAACAGAAAGAATCTTTATTTGTTAATGCGCAAGAGCATGCAGACAAAGCAATACGATTGGATTCTTCTTGTTTCGAGGTGACTATTGGACGACGTGTGTTGAAAAACGAAGTAGTCAAGGATGGTTCTTTTGACATTTATAGTGCAAATGTGTTTGCACCTTTCGGCAAGACCGATCATTCGGTTGTCTCTGATTTCTCAAAGCCTTCTGTTCTATGGGGGATTGATGGTGACTGGATGGTTAATTGTATTGATAAAGACATCCAATTCTGTCCTACGGATCATTGTGGAGTAATTAGGGTCTTAGATGAAAGAATTGTACTTCCATGTTATCTTGTTTATCCTTTGAAAAAAGAAGGTGAACGTCAGCGTTTTTCACGTGCTAATAGAGCTTCAACAGAGAGAATAAAGGCTTTGACTTTAAAGGTTCCTTCTGTGGAAATTCAAAAAGAAGTTGTGAAAAAGTTGCAAAAGTTGGATGAGCAAATCAAGGAGGCGAATCAGCAGATAGCTAATGCTTCTTCTGCCAAGCAAGCCATCTTGGACAAATATTTAAAGTAACAAAGCGCAATGAATAAAGACGATATAGGTTATTTTTGACTTAGATAATGACAAAGACGAAACAATGATGAATAATAATATAAAATGTCCAAAGTGCAATTCAGACAATGTGCAGACAGAGGGTGTACTGCATCTTTGCTTGGATTGTGGCTATAAATGGGAGGACGCACCCCAAACTGATTTGGGAGAAATGATCATCTACCAATCTGATGATGGTGTGAAGCTTGATGTGAGATTGGAGAATAAGACGGTTTGGCTAAATGTGGAACAGATAGCAGAGCTTTTCAATAAAGGGCGCTCTACTATCAATGAGCACATATTGAATATATTCAAGGAAGGAGAATTGGACGAAAAAGTGGTTTGTCGGAAATTCCGACAGACCACTCAGCATGGTGCTATGGCAGGAAAAACCCAAAGCAAAGAAGTGAAGTTCTACAACCTTGATGTTATCATATCTGTGGGCTATCGTGTAAAATCTATTCAAGGCACACGCTTCCGTCAATGGGCTACAGAGCGACTGAATGAGTATATCGTAAAAGGGTTTACGATGGACGATGAACGACTCAAAAATCTTGGTGGTGGCAACTATTGGAAAGAGTTGCTTGACCGTATCCGTGATATTCGTTCGTCAGAAAAGGTGCTCTATCGACAAGTTCTGGACATCTATGCCACAAGTGTTGACTATGACCCTCGAACTGATGCCTCAAAGCTTTTCTTTAAAATCGTGCAAAATAAGTTGCACTATGCTGCTCATGGGCATACTGCGGCAGAAGTTATCTATGAGCGTGCGGATGCCGACCAACCATTTATGGGCTTGACGTCATTTGAGGGCGAACTACCAGCTATCAAAGACATCAAAATAGCCAAGAACTATCTGAAAGAAAATGAGCTGAAGATACTCAATAATCTTGTTTCCGGTTATTTTGACTTTGCCGAGATTATGGCAATGGAGCATCGCCCAGTCTATATGATGGATTATGTGAAACAACTTGATACTATCCTGCAATCCACAGGGCGACCTTTGTTGAAGGGATCGGGAAGTATCAGCCATGAAGAGGCAATGGACAAAGCTATAGCTGAGTATCGAAAATATCAGGTAAAGGTATTAACTCCAGTAGAGGAGGCTTATCTTGAATCCATCAATGCTTTGGGAAAAATTGCAAAACGCAAGGGAAGACAATCGGGGGAAAATCATTAATGTAACGTTCTGATGAGAATCATGTAACCTCTTACTTCCCTTAACTTCCCCACATGCGAAAGTTCTGTATAAAATGTTCATCTGACAGGAGAGTCTAATCCCCAGCCTGCTTGAGAAAAAAGGCTGGGGATTTCTGATCTTAATCACAGTAAATTCCGGATAAATAGTTATTCAAACGTATGTAAACTGGCTGGTTTGTATGCAGTCAGTCTAAATCACCTTGACTCTCTTTTTCCCTTCTCTTCCATCAATCACGATTTTCTCGAAGACGATGGCTGGGTCGTTAGGAGTGAGGGTGAGGGTGTGGATGCCATCGGATGAGGCTGGCAGCTCTAGCTCTATCACCTTGTCCACGATGCGAGTGGCTATCGTTGGATAATAGATATTGTAGATGTTCTCCGGCTTCTCGTTCAAATCTTTGTTGAAGTTAACCTCTACAGAAGAAGCACCATCTAAACTTACACCATAGGTTAAGCCGCCCTTGTTGAGATAATCCAAGGTTGATTTGGTAATCACATGAATGCGAACCTTCTGCTTGCCGTTAAATGCCTTGCCATCCGAAGTTTTGCTAACTTGCATCTTAAACTTGTAAGTGATGCTGGCTCCCTTTACACTCTTGGTATACGGCATCAGAGTCATTGCCGATACGCTCTTGCCCATGAATGGAATCTCTGTCCATTTCGCCTCGGCAGCATCCGTCTTGCTGCTATAGTAAGGAGCTTCGATTTCTACCACGCCGTTGTTTGCGCTGATAATCACTCCATCCTTGGAGGTTACCCGGAAGAGTTCCGGACAGGTGTCCTTCTCGAAGGCATCGTTCCATGAAGTGTAACCGATGTGTTTCTGTGTCATCATTCCGTTCCACTTGCCGCCCGACATCTTGTGGTTGTAATAGTCGCAGATGAGGGAATCGCGCTTGAAGCGGCGCTCGCATTCATCAGCCCATACATTCGCCTTCGGATTGCCCTGCTTGTAGAGGGCATGGTTCTGTGCCTGGGCAAAATACATCTGGTGCAGATTGCTCATCATCTCGATAGGGAAGAGGATAATTTGGCGATAGGCGTCGTGATAGGATGCCGGCAGACAGTTGTACTGGCGCAGCGCATCGGCTTCAAGCTGGAGATACTGGTTTACCACCTCCTGCCATTCACCATTTTCCAGACTGTAGGTGTTCTTGTCGAGCATCTCAGGGGTGCAGCGGCCGTTGTACTTGCAGATGAGGTTAAGAATGCGGGCTGCTTCATCAGCTTGCGATTCACCAAACTGCTGTGCGCACCAGTCGCGGGTATGACGGGTGATGTTGTTTACATCGTATTTACGTGGATTCCAAGCCATGTCCATAAACTGGCTGATAGGATATTCCATCGGCTTGAGGTCGCCCACATTGAGAATCCAGAGACGGTCAATGCCATTCTCGTAAGCAAGCGTCAACTGCTCCCAAGGATTCTGCACAGGAGTAACGTTGAGCATCTTTGAGTTTCTTGGAGCACCTACGTAATCTACGTGATAGTATAAGCCCCAACCGCCTTTGTGTTTGCGTTCCTTGGCATTCGGCACACGGCGCACGTTACCCCAGTTGTCATCGCAGAGCAGGAGGGTTACGTCATCAGGCACCTTCATGCCCTTGTCGTAGTAATCCAATACCTCTTTATATAGTGCCCAAACCTGTGGGGTTTCGCTAGCCTTTCTGCCGGTTACGTCAGCGATAATCTTACGCTGGTCGTTGATGATGTTGGTCATCAGCTTCGTATCTGCCTCTGCGCTCATTGCCTCATCGCCGTCGCCGCGCATTCCGATGGTTACAATCTGTTCAGTTCCCTTCATTCGCTCAATGCCTTCACGGAAGAACTTCTGCAGGTTTGTCTTGTTCTTCTGATAGTTCCATGGTCCCCATCCCTTTCGGTTGCGGGCGTATTCCTGGTGGTTGCGGGCCATCGGCTCATGATGGGAAGTACTCATCACTACGCCCATCTCATCTGCCGTCTTCTCGTTTTCAGGGTCATCGGCATAGAAAGCCCAGCCCCACATGGCAGGCCACATCATGTTACCTCTCAGTCGCAATACCAGTTCGAAGACGCGCTGATAGAAACGGTGGTCGCCATATCCGGTGCCGTAGGTGTTCTTTACCCATGACGTTAGGCAAGGTGCCTCATCGTTGAGGAAGATGCCGCGATAACGTACGGCTGGTTCGCCATCTGTATAGATTCCTTTGTTTACGAAAATGGAATCGTGATGCTCTACAGGCACGTCTGCCCAGTCATACCAAGGCGATACGCCCATCTGCTGCGAGAGTTCGTAGATGCCATAGATGGTGCCTCGGCGGTCGCTGCCAGCAATGACGAGCTGACCATCTATGAGCGTGATGATAAACTTTTCCCGTTTGCCCTTCAGTAGATTTCCGTTGATGCGCTTCTGTTTCACCAGTTGGTCGATGGCTGCAGAATGGCCGATGGTGCCTACGAGGATAGCTGGTCGGGCTGTGTCGGCTTTTTTCAGAAAACCGGCATCCGAGGTGAGGGTGGCTGTGGCTCCACTCACACTTTTGATATCTTTCAGCAGGGCATGAGCAGCATAGCTCACTCCCTTGCAGTCGTTGGTATCCATGTAGATTTCTACCCGGTTATTGGCATTCAGCAGCAAGTCTCCTTGCTTGAAATCTACAAATTTGTCGGCTGCGCTCATGCTGATAGTTGAGAGCAGGGCAGCGCTTGCCAGGAATGTTTGCTTGATGTTGTTTAGTTTCATATTTATTTATTTTGTTGTTATTTTCCGATTGTCAGCAATGTGTTTTTGCCGGTTGCAAAGATAGCCAAAACTATCCGAATGTACTTTATTTTATGTAACCTTTAGATTTTAATATGTTTCATTTTTACTTTTCTGTCCGTTTCTCTTTGTGTTTTCAAAGAAAAATAGTAATTTTGCATAGTAAAAACAGAAAATAAGAAAATATATAATGATAGACAGACCGACGATAGCAAAAATTATGGATGCCACCAAGATAGAAGAGGTGGTATCTGAATTTGTTACGCTTAAGAAGCGTGGCATCAATTATGTCGGCTTGTGTCCTTTTCATAACGATTCCAATCCATCTTTCTCTGTATCTCCAACAAGAGGTATCTGTCATTGCTTTACCTGTGGAAAGGGAGGCAATGCAATCAACTTTCTGATGGAACTGGAACAGATGACCTATCCCGATGCCCTTCGCTGGCTCGCCAAGAAATATAAAATAGAGATTCAGGAACGGGAACTGACCAATGAAGAAAAACAGCGCGAGAGCGAAAGAGAATCCATGTTTATCGTCAACGATTGGGCGGCGAAATATTTCCAGGATATTCTCCTGCATGATGTGGATGGTATCGCTATCGGTATGGCTTATTTCCGAGGAAGAGGTTTCAGGGATGATATCATCAGAAAATTCCAGTTGGGTTTTGCGCTCCCTAAGCGTACTGCTCTTGCTGAAGCGGCTAAGGCGGCTGGCTATAATCCGAAATATCTGGTTGATACGGGACTCTGCTTCAAGGTGGATAAGGACGAAGCCGGCAATAAGTCGGGTGAGGATAAGATTCTTGACCGTTTCTCGGGCAGAGCCATCTTCCCTTGGTTCAGCGTGAGCGGCAAGGTGGTAGCTTTTGGCGGACGAGTGCTCGACAGCAGAACCAAGGGCATCAGCCAGAAATATGTCAACTCGCCTGATAGCGTTATTTATCATAAGGAGCGCGAACTCTATGGACTCTATCAGGCCAAGAAGGCGATAGCCAAGGAGGATTGTGTCTTTATGGTGGAAGGATATACCGATGTTATCTCGATGCATCAGTGTGGCATCGAAAATGTAGTGGCCAACTCGGGTACGGCACTGAGCGTGCATCAGATTAGATTGCTGCACCGCTTTACCAGTAATATTGTTCTTCTCTATGACGGCGATAATGCGGGTATTCATGCTGCGCTGAGAGGTACCGATATGCTGCTCGAAGAAGAGATGAACGTAAAGGTACTCTTCCTCCCTGACGGCAATGACCCAGATAGTTTCGCCCGCAGTCATTCGGCAGAGGAATTCAGAAGATATATTCAGGAGAATCAGACCGACTTCATACAGTTTAAGACCGATATTCTGCTACGCGGCGTGACAGACCCTGTAAAGAGAAGCCAGGCTATCAATTCGATTGTAGAGAGCATCTCGAAAATCAAGAATCAGATAACGCGCGCTTCTTATATCACCGACTGTTCTCACCGTTTGGGCGTGAACGAGGCAATTATCGTGAATGCCTTGAACAATTTTGTGCGCAACGGTATGAGTGAGCAGGTAAAGGCCGAGCGACGTGCTGCGGGATTGAAAGATTCGACTGTAGCGGCAGCGCAGCAGGCGCAATCGGTGATGAGAGCGGTTACCCCACTGGATAAACTTCTGGAAGTAGAAGGACTTCTGGTACAGTTGATTATTCATCATGGCGACCAGCTCATCACAGTACAGGATGTAGACGGAAATGATGTGGAGGTAGCTGTGGCCCAGTATATCAGTCTTGATTTGGGTGGAGATGGCTTTAAGTTTCATAATGATTTATATAATCAGATTATGCAGGAGGCTGTGGAACATCTCGAAAAAGAAGATGATTTTGTCGCCGAAACTTATTTTGCCAATCATCCGAATCCGGAAATCAGCAGGTTGGCAGGTTTGCCTACAGGTGACCAGGAGGTATCTACGGCTAGTCTGCAGATGAAGATGAGCGCCGATAAGCTCCGTCAGTTTGTCTTTAAAGACATCTTGAGTTTCCGCACTCATTATATTGCTCAGCGTATTATTGAGGTACAGCAGGAGTTTGCCAGGAATCCGACCAATCGTGAACTGCTGCAGGAGTTTATGAAACTCAAGCAGATGAACACGCTTCTGGCGAGCCAGGCAAACAATATCTTCAATTAACCGGAGCCCCTGTCCTGTGGGGAGGAACTCTGTAATGAAGTATTAGAGATTAAAAAGGAGAAATGCTATATGATTTATTTTCACTGGATATATCTGTTGCTTTATGTCGTGATAACCGTTCCGGCTATCATCACCGTCTTGATGGACAATCGTCAGCCCGCCAAGACGATGGCATGGATATTGGTATTCTTCTTCATCCCCTTTGTGGGTATCATCTTCTATTTCTTCTTCGGACAGAATACCCGCAAGGAACGGCTTATCAGCGACCGCAGCATGGACCAGCTCACCAAGCGCTCCATGCTCGAGTTCGTAGAGCAGGAGAATCTTCACCTGCCAGACAGCAATAAACCGCTGATGAATCTCTTTGCCAACCAGAGTTGGGCGCTGCCTTTTAAAGATAATCAGGTGGATATTTATACCGATGGCTACGATTTCTTCCTTACCTTATTATATAATATAGGACAGGCAAAGCATCATATTCATCTCGATACCTATATCTTCGAAGCCGATGCCTTGGGATATCTGATAGCTGATGCCTTGATCGATAAGGCGGAGCAGGGAGTAGAGGTGCGACTGATTTATGATGATGTAGGCTGCTGGAAGGTGAAGGATGAATTCTTTGAACGTATGCGTGATGCAGGTATTGATGTACATTCGTTCATGCCAGTCCGCTTTCCGGCTTTTACGAGTAAGGTAAACTATCGTAACCACCGCAAACTCTGTGTCATAGATGGTAAAGTGGGCTTTATCGGCGGCATGAATATAGCTCTGCGCTATGTGAAGGGTGATAAGAAACAGGCTTGGCGCGATACACATCTCCGTATTGAGGGCGGTGGCGTTTACGCCATTCAGAGAGCCTTTCTGGTAGACTGGTATTTCGTAGACCGTACGTTGGTTACCAATCGCCAGTATTATCCGCCGGTCAGTGCGCATATCCGCAACAATTGTCTCGTACAGATAGTTACGGGCAGTCCTATCAGTCCTTGGCCTGATATCATGCAGGGCTATGTCCGCATCCTGCTTCAGGCCCGGAAGTATGTGTATATGGAAACGCCTTATTTCCTGCCAACTGAACCAGTATTGTTTGCCATGAGAACAGCAGCTTTGGCGGGTGTGGATATCCGTCTGATGTTGCCCCGTCATGCTGATGCCAAACTGGTTGAGTGGGCATCACGTTCGTATGTGATGGAGGCGATAGAGGCTGGCGTAAAGGTTTATCTCTATACGGCAGGCTTTAATCATAGTAAATTGCTGGTGAGTGATGATAATCTCTGTACGATAGGCAGTACGAATATCGATTTCCGAAGTTTTGAGAATAATTTCGAAGCGAATGCGTTCTTCTTTGATGAGGGGATGGCGCAGCGCGTGAAGGCTGTCTATCTGCGGGATGAGGCGAAGAGCATCCTAGTAGATGATGTATCTTATTTCGTAAAACGTCCGTTCCTGCAGCGCCTTTTCGAGAGTACGGTAAGATTACTCTCGCCGCTGCTGTAACGAATAAATCCCTGTTTGCATCTTGTCTGGTGCAAACGGGGATTTTTTTCTATCTGAATATTGAGAAGTTTACGCTTCCGTAACTTCTGTGTTCCAGGAATCGTGGATGCTCTGAGAAATCATAATCTTTGCCATGCTCAAAGACGAAGATGCCTCCTTCGTTGAGATAGTCGCCATTCAGAACGAGGTCTGGAATCTGCGGCAACTCCTTCAGAGCGTATGGAGGATCGGCAAAGATAAAGTCAAACTTCTGCTTGCAGGTCTTCAGAAAACGGAATACATCACCACGAATCAGAATATCTTTGTCTTCGCCCAACTTCTGAAAACATTGGCGTATGAAGTTGGCATGATCGCGGTCGGCCTCTACGCTGATTACCCGGCTGCAGCCTCGTGATACCAGTTCGAGCGAAATGCTGCCCGTACCGGCAAAGAGGTCGAGGGCAGAGGTATCTTCAAAATCAATATATCCCTGCAGAACATTAAAGATGTTCTCCTTTGCAAAATCTGTTGTCGGACGCGCCTTAAACGAACGTGGAATGTCGAAATGGCGTCCCTTATATTGTCCTGTTATGATTCTCATATTTACTTTGAACTTTGAATGTTGAACATTGAACTTTATGATAAGCTATTCTGTTGAATTCTTAACTATCAACTTTTAACTATCAACTCTTGTCTTACTTACTTAAGTACAGTGCCATTAAATCGAATGGCAGACCTTTAATCTCTGTGATGGGCGCACGGTTGAATTCGGCGGCAGGATTCAGAATGAAGGTCTTCTTGATGTAGAGTTTCGTGTTGTAGAGGAACCAGTCCTTGTCCGGAACATTGCCTGATACATGCAACTCATCCTGCATCTGGTTGAATCCTAACTGCTTCCATACATAGAGAATGAAATAGAGGGCATCCTTGGCATGCTCGGCATTGAACGAGTTGAAGAATTTGAAACGGTTCTTCTCGAAACCGAAAACGTCCAGCTTCTTGTCGTGGAAATAAACATAGAGCTTGCGGTGAATGCCGGTGAAACTGCGATGATGCAGATAGTGCCACATCGGTTGCATGATAGGTGTGAAGCGGACATCCTTGAAGTTGTCTTCTACCACCATTTTCAAATCCTTGTTGATAGGGAATACCGCTACCGCATTCAGTTCCGGCTGCACTCTGTAGAGAATGGCATCGCTGTTATGGCTGTTGAAGGCATGCTGATAGAGCACATCGATATCCTCTTCATGAAATTCTTCGATAGGAACCAGCAGGATAGGCGAATCGAGATATACGCGTACCTTCTGGTATCCCCGCTGCAGGAGAGTACTCTCCTTGAAAGCCTGACGCAAGTTGGCTGCCATCGAAACACCACTCTTTACAGTATAAGGTTCATAGATGAGCTGATGCTCAGCTTCACGGTCAACTACCGAAAAACTGAGGGTGTTTCTGCTCACGCGGATGGTGAGTCGTGCTTGCTGAATGTTGTTACCTTTTATTTGCATATCTGTTACCAATTACCTGCGTTGTTATTATCTGTCGTTAAATCGCCTATCTTGAGTCCGGGATAGTTGCCGGCATAGTTGGCCTCCTCTATCTTCTGCTGGATGGAACCTTCATCAAGTCCGTCGAGGAAGGTTTCATAACCGGCCCCACATTCCATCACCGGAATCTGCTTACCGCTTTTTCCTACGATAACCGTGGCAGCAAGTGTAAACTTCTTACCGTCGGCATAGGGAATGTATTGAGCATCTTCCTGTAAGTACTTGCCTTTTACCAGTGTCGGAAAATCTCCTGTATATACGCCGTGTTTCGCCTTGTATTTCTCTTCAGCCTGACGTATCTGCATCAGTTTCTCCTTCACCTCTGCTTCTCTGCTAGCCATGGCTTTCTGGAAGCGGATGGGCTGGCTTACACTCAGAATACAGAGTAGCATCATGATGATGACGCATGCTCCCAAAATATAATTATTCTTTATTCTTTTTCTCATTTCAAAAAGTATTATTACTTTTGCACAGCAAATAGGTGCAGTAATTTTTCTGCAAAGATACTAAAAGTTTTCGAAATATGAACATTGAAGAGTTAAAATATCAGATATTACAGCAATTTGGCTTTCCGCCAACCCCAGAACAGGCTCAGGCGCTCGATGTTTTCGTGCAGTTTATGACGGATAGTAATCCTCATGCTGTGATGATTCTCCGGGGTAGTGCGGGTACTGGTAAGACATCGCTCTCGGGTGCTATCGTCCGTACGCTCCGTGCTGTTCGCCAGAAGGTGATGCTCCTTGCTCCTACGGGTAGGGCGGCTAAGGTCTTCTCTCTGAACAGCGGGATGCCTGCCTATACCATTCATCGCCGCATCTATCGCGAAAAGGCGTTTGCCGGAGTGGATGGACAGTTCAATCTCAATGATAATCTCTATACTGATACGCTTTTTATGGTAGATGAGGCTTCGATGATTGCCAATCTGGGATTGGGCGGAACCACCTTTGGCAGCGGTTGTCTGCTAGATGATCTGATTCATTTTGTGTATCAGGGACGTAACGACCGACTTTTGCTGATTGGCGATAAGGCACAGTTGCCTCCTGTTGGTGAGGAAGAATCACCAGCTCTTTCTGCTGCGATGCTCCAGGGGTATGGACTGTCGGTATATGAGTGCGATTTGAACGAAGTAGTCCGTCAGAGTCAGCAGTCGGGTATTCTCTTTAATGCTACCCGTATCCGCCAGATGATTACCCACGATGACATTACCCAACTGCCTAAAATCCGTTTCTCCGGTTTCTCGGATATCAGGGAGATGCCGGGTGCAGAACTCATCGAGGCTCTTGGCGACAGTTATCATCATGTAGGACTGGACGATACCATTGTGGTGACTCGTAGCAACAAGCGCGCCAACATCTTTAACCAGGGCATCCGCAACATGGTGCTTGATAGGGAAGAGGAACTGGAGAGTGGCGACATGCTGATGATTGTGAAGAACAATTATTATTGGATGGAGGAAGAAAGAAAGAAGATAAAGGAAAGGCAATTAAGTGAAGAACGAAAAGTGAAGAGTGGAAAATTTAATACTTTAGCTAATCATACAGTTCAAAGTAACGAAGTTTCAAGTCATGAGATTCCTGCTTTCCTGGCTAATGGAGATAGGGCGAAGGTGATGAAGGTGAGCCGTCGCATCGACCTCTACGGCTTTCATTTTGCCACCCTTCTGTTGAAATTCCCCGATTATGACAATTATGAACTGGAGGCTACGGTATTGCTGGATACCTTGACGAGTGAGGCTTCTGCTTTGACCCATGATCAGCAAGAGCAGCTTTTCCATAAGATAGAGGAAGATTATCAGGACATACCACTGAAGGCAGACCGTATGAAGGCAATTCGGCAAGACCCGTATTTCAATGCTCTGCAAGTGAAGTTTGCCTATGCCGTTACCTGTCATAAAGCGCAGGGTGGACAGTGGTCGCATGTCTATGTAGACCAGGGCTATATGACGGATGATATGCTTACTCCCGATTATATCCACTGGCTCTATACTGCATTTACACGAGCCACAGAAATGCTATATCTGGTGAACTGGCCAAAGACGCAGGTAGAAGGAGAGTAATATTACTCTTCTTCTTTTGTTCAGGATTTATATGAAAAGAAAAAGTCCAGCTCTCTCTCGAAAGTCGGACTCTTAAATTTTTGAGTTATTTTTTGGGAAAAGTGGGTAGTGATGGATTCGAACCACCGAAGGCATAGCCAGCAGATTTACAGTCTGCCCCATTTGGCCACTCTGGTAACTACCCAAAAACTTTATATCTCAAAAGCGAGTGCAAAGGTAATGCTTTTATTTGATATTACCAAATTTTTTCGGCACTTTTTTCTCTTTTCCTTCAAAAAATGTTCATTTTCCCCTTGCTTTCCCAACTTCAATCCATAAAAAACAAGAGAATTCTTCACTCTTCACTATTCGTTCTTCACTTTAATAACGTGTCTTCTGCGGTGTTTTCTTGACAGCCTTCTGTGCTTGTAATGCTCATATTTCTTGATGGCAACGAATACCGTGAGGGCAAGGACTACGGCCAGCAGGAAGATAACGATGCCGCCGCCCAGATTGTCTCCCTTCACCTTCGACCACATATCCAATACTTCGGGAGTATGGTCGCCGGCATCATGAATCATGGCGCATCGGGCTACTATGCTGCTGTCTGGATACATGATAGGGTTGAGATGGACACTCCTGCCTTCCTCGCCAAAGAAGTAGGCCAGATTTACAGGTTTGGGATACGCCTCAGCATCGCTCATAGCTTCTAATACCTTCTTGCCTGCCACGCTACTCACATATCCTGTAGTCTCCATATTAGCGAGTGCCACGTCTTCCTGACAGAGATAGTTGATGAAATAGGCGGCAGCCTTCGGATTGCGGGAATATTTAGGGATTACCCAACCGTCGAACCATACATTGCTTCCTTCTTTCGGTACCTCATATCCCAGTTCTACACCCACTTTCCCGGCTTCTTCAATAGCCCAGACGGCATCACCGCTCCAGGTCATGTTGAGATAGGCTTTGCCTTTGGTCATGGTCTCCTTGCCGAAGTCGGCTTCCCATCCTTCAATATTTGGCTTCAGAGCTTTCAGCTCTTTCTCTACTGTGGCTACAGCAGCTGGTGAATAGTCGTTCATCAGCTGTGGTACGGTCACCTTGCCTGTTTCCAGGTCTTTACGGTGTGCCCAGATGAGGGCGGTGCCATAGGAGTCGCGGTAGGAATCCTTCATCAGGAGTTTGCCCTGATATTTTCTGTTCCATAATGTTCCCCAGGTCTGTGTATCACTTATAGGTACGTGTACCTTATTATATAGAATGCCACAGGTTCCCCACATGTAAGGCACGGCATAATGGTGGGCGATGCGGCCATTGTTGGAGGTGGCATCTATCTGCTCAACAATGTATGGTGATACGTTGCTGATATAGTTGGGCGTCTTGCCGAAGGCGGTGTCGATAGGTAGGAGAAGGTCTTTGCGGAGCATGCGCTCGATGATATATTCTGACGGGCATACCACGTCGTAGTCTTCATGACCTCGCTCTATCTTGGTAAGCATCACCTCATTGATGTCGAAGGTCTGGTAGATAACTCGGATCTTCTTGCCGGTCTGCTGTTCATACCATTTCGGGAAGTTGGCAAGAACGTCTTCATCTATATAATCAGCCCAGTTGTAAACCTTCAGAATCTCCTCGCGGTTCTCTTTGTTGTAACAAGAACAGAAAAGAAAGAGAAGAGAGAAAAGTGAAGAGTGAAGAATCCAACGGCTTATCTTGCTGATGCTTCTTCTCTCATACTCACTTCTCTTTTCTCCTCTTTCTTTTTTGATATTATAAGTGTTCATAATTTTTAATACTATTGAATTCTTCACTCTTCACTCTTCGTTCTTCACTTACTTTTTCGTTTGTTGATGATAATCAGCATCACCAGTACCAGTACGAAGATGATGGTACTCAGCGGACGAAGTTCTGGAGTTAGTCCTCCCTTTCTTGCATCGGCATAGATGAATGTGGAGAGGGTTTCCAGACCTTCGTTACCTATCGTGAAGATGGTGACGGCGAAGTCATCGATACTCATCGTGATGGCAAGCATGAAACCGGAAATCATACCCGGCAATATCTCTGGGATGATGACCTTGCGAAGTGCCTGCATCGGAGAGGCGCCTAGATCGAGTGCCGCCTCATAGAGGTTCGGATTCATCTGCTTCAGTCTTGGCATCACACTCAGAATAACGTATGGCAGACAGAAGGTAATATGCGAGAGTACCACGGTAGTATACCCCTGCGGAATGCCCAGCGTGATGAAGAGCAGGAAGAGCGAGATACCGATGATGATGTCGCCGTTGAGTATCGGAATGTTGTTGACAAACTGTATGGCATTACGTGCATAGCGGTTGCGCAGGTTGTAGATGCTGATGGCTGTCAGGGTTCCGAAGAGCGTGGATACGGTTGCGGTAATCAGGGCGATGGTTACGGTATTGACCAGTGCCGCTGTGAGCGAATGGTGTGTACCTTCGGCAAAGAGATTCTTGTAGAGCTGTAGCGAGAAACCCGTCCAGTTGCCCATCACCTTCGCTTCGGTAAACGAGAAGATGATGATGATGAAGATAGGGGAGTAGAGTAGCAGCAGGAGCAACCAGAGATAGCCTTGGCAGAATACTTTCTTCATCATATCCTTACTGAATAATGACTGCATCATCTGATACCTCCTTCCTGTTTACTGCCATCACCTGCGATGAGGGTAGAGGCACCGATGAGGAAGAGCATGATGAGCGAGAGGGCTGCACCGTAGTTCCACATCGAATTGTTGATGTTCTCCTGGATGGTGGTACCGAAGAGCTTGATGTTGTTCATCGTCAGCAGTTCGGAGATAGCGAAGGTAGAGATGGTTGGCATGAATACCATCAGGATGCCACTTGCTACGCCCGGCATGGAGAGGGGCAGGATGACTTTGAAGAACTGCTGCCAAGGTGATGCTCCCAGGTCTTCGGCTGCTTCGATATAGCTGCGGTCCATCTTCTGCAGGGTGTTGTATATAGGGTAAATCATGAATGGGATGAAGTTGTAGACCATACCGAACAGGAGGGCGCCCTCACCCAGCGGAAGGTCGGCAAAATCGAAGAGGGCCACGGTGGCAAGTGTGCGCACCAGGATGTTTACCCACATCGGCAGAATGAAGAGCATGACGATGGTGTTGGCATACTTCATCCTGGTTTGTGTCAGAATATAGGCGGCCGGATAGCCCAGCAGAATGCAGAGCAGGGTGTTGAGAATGGCGATGCCTATCGAATACACAAAGGTGTTGATGGCTTCGGGGTGTGCCAGGAACTTCTGGAAGTTGTAGAGCGTCAGGGCTCCGTTCTCATCGGTAAATGCGAACACTACGATGAGAAGCAATGGCAGTACCACAAATATCGCTGCAAAGATGGCGTAAGGTATCGACCAGCTTTGTCGCGAAGAGATAAACTTGATAATGTTCAATTTATAATTGATAATTAGGAATTAATAATTTTTATTCAAACGAAATATTCTCCTGAGGAATGGTGATGGCCACATGATCACCTAAATCCCATACATCCTGTGTATCTACATAGAGCTTCTCGCCCCAGTCGGTATCTATGGTGAGATGATAGTGGTCGCCCTTGTAGAGAATGAAGCTGATGTCGCCTGTAAAGGTTCCTTCGCTCTCGTTGTCGAAGAGTTCTATCTTGTTGAAAGGTACGTTCACCCGGATGGTTTCGTTTCCGTTTTCATCGGTCTGAATCTTGTCCTTTATTTCTTCCGGAATCTCCATCTGGTATTCGCAGCCCAGGAATTCTATCGTTCCGTCGCCGTTTACCTTTGCATCGAAGGTATTGGTGATGCGCTCCTTCTTCATGATGTGAATATTGTCGGGTATCACGCTCATTCCTATCGTCTGACCTACTTCGAAATGCTTGTAGTTCTGGATGAGAAATTCATTGCCCTTCTCGGTTTCTGCTAGCATCTCGTAGTGTACTCCCTTGAAGATAGAAGAGGTTATCTTGCCCACAAACTGGGCGTGGGTGGTATCGGTGGAAACTTCTATATCCTCAGGACGTATCACGACATCCACTTCCTGGTTGCAGCCGAAGCCCTTGTCTACACAAGGCAGTTCAGTACCTGCCACATTCACCAGACAGTCGTGGACCATCGTTCCGCAGAGAATATTGCTCTCGCCGATAAAGTCGGCTACGAAAGCATTGGCTGGTTCGTTGTAGATATCGGTAGGTGTACCTATCTGCTGTATCTCTCCCTCGCTCATCACCACGATGGTATTGCTCAGGGTGAGGGCTTCTTCCTGGTCGTGAGTTACGTATACGAAGGTAATGCCCAGGCGTTCGTGCATCTGCTTCAATTCCAGCTGCATGTCTTTACGCATCTTGAGGTCGAGTGCTGCAAGCGGTTCATCTAGGAGAAGAACTTCAGGTTCGTTGACAATGGCACGGGCGATGGCGATACGCTGCTGCTGACCGCCCGAAAGCGAGTTGACATCACGATATTCATAATCACTCATGTTTACCATCTTCAGGGCACGTTTTACCTTCGGCAAAATCTCTTCCTTCGGTGTGTGCTTGAGCTTCAAACCGAAGGCAATATTGTCGTAAACGTTGAGATGAGGGAACAGAGCGTATTTCTGGAATACCGTGTTCACATTTCGCTTGTAAGGAGGAAGGTTAGTAATATCGTTGCCGGCGATGGTGATGATGCCTTCGCTGGCGGTTTCAAACCCTGCCAAAAGTCTCAATAATGTCGTTTTTCCGCATCCCGAAGGACCCAGAATGGTCATAAATTCGCCCTTTCTCACATAGAGATTGATGTTGTTGAGGGCTGTTTTCTCGCCAAATCTTTTCGACACATTCTTAATATCTATGATATGCTGTGCTGTCTTGTTCATTTTTGTTGTAAATTTGCGTGCAAAGTTACTCATTTTTCGATAAATATTGAAAGAAACAAAGAAAAAGTTGTATCTTTGCAAACGTTTTGTTGTATCTGATATACAGAACTGAATAATTATTGAATAAATATACATACATGATTGTTACAATAGAATGGATGGAGGAGTGGTTCAGGCGTTTCGACCAGGAATATTTCGGGGGAAAACTGCCTGTTCCTGAACTCGGACTTACTCATGCCAAGACTCGGTTGGGGCAACTTGCCTATAAGCGGGTCTCCAGATGGGGACGCACCAAGCTCTACGATTTCAAACTCTCCATGTCTACTTATTATGATATGACCGACAAGCAGGCAAAGAGTGTCTTGCTCCACGAGATGATACATTACATCATTGGTTATACGGGACTGAAAGATACCTCGGCCCACGGTGTCGTATTCAAGGGGCTGATGGATAAGCTCAACAGCCAGTATGGCTGGGATATCAGAGTATCGACATCCACCAAGGGCTGGAAAGTAAGTGAAACTGTAAAAAGCAGGAAAGAGAAGAAGGGACCGCAAATTTATCTGATGCTTGCCATCGAGATGAATGATGGAAGACATTATCTCTCGAGAGTGAATCCGAGTTTTGCCCGTCGCATCGAAAATCAACTGAAGACGGTCAGGGAAGTGGTTTCTCATCAGTGGTATACTACGATGGAGAACTATTTCGAAGACTATCCGCAGGTGCGCAGCTTGAGAGGAAGGCGCATCTCGAAGGTCGATTTCGGAAAGTTGCTCAATGTGCTCACTCCCTTTCAGCTGTAATGCCAGATGAATGTATAAGAAAAAGAATAACCAAAACTCATTAAAGATATAAAATGAAAGAAACCTGGAAAATGATAGCCCTGCTGGCAATAGCCATTGGAGGACTGCTGGCTTATGCCTTTATTCCAGAGCAAGTGGCTGAAAACATTCCGCTGAAACAGATTGGAATGGATGCGCTCACCAGTAAAAGCGAGGCAGAGCTTGCTGAAGAGGAAAAGGCTGACAGCATGATAAAGGAACCCGTGGATACGGCGGCGCAGCGAGTACTGATTTTCGGCGACTCGATGTCGGAATATCTCGGTCTGCGACTGGCTGACTATGCCAACAAGAACGGTCATAAACTCACCTGTATTACCTGGGTGAGTTCGGGTACCAGAAACTGGGCTGCTACCGATACCCTGCAGCATTATATCCAACGTATTAAACCTACCCATGTCTTTGTATGTCTGGGCAGCAACGAACTGTATACGGCTGATATGAAGGGATGTGAAAAACGCATCCGTGCCATCCTGAGCAAGATTGGTAATATTCCGACGATATGGATCGGTCCGCCAAACTGGTGTGAGGATAATGGATATAACAAACTCCTCCGTGAGGTGATGGGACCACGAGGCTATTATCCTAGTTACAAACTTACCTTCGAACGCCAGAAAGACGGCCGGCATCCGACTATGACTTCATCTGCCATGTGGATGGATAAGATTGTAGAGTGGATGAATAGCGGTCATTGTGTGCATCCGTTCCGATTGGAAATGCCGGATAAGCGTGACCGCAGATACAGACAGATTACCATCTTGCCTCCTGGAACAAAACACAGGGCTGACAGTACGGCTGTGAAGAAGGATTCTCTTTCTAGGCCTGTAGAGGGAACTGTGCCTGAAACCACAGAAAGTCCTGCTGCAACCAAGGAACCTGCAACTGCAGGAAAAACGTCTCCGGCTGCTGCTGACAAGACGGTTCCAGCGGTAAAGCATGTAAACCATAAAGACTCCATATAAGAAAGAGTTCAATAAATAATATCTTCAGAAAAGACAAATGAATTATTCAACATTCGAAATAAGTGCCTTGTGGCATTGGATAGAGCGGATGTTTGTTTATCAGGCAGATTCTCCGCTGATGATGGGCAGCATTCCGTTTGCGCTGCTCTTCATCTTCTTCCTTGCCATTTATACCCTGCTCAAGAGCTATTCGCGCACAGCCATGATGATGTATGTCATCTGCTTCAGCCTTTTCTTTGCCTATAAGGTGAACGGAATGGTGATGTGGATGCTGCCGCTTACGGCTTGCATCAATTATGCCGTAACCCAGGAAATGAGACTGCATGAGGGAAAGGCACGCAAGGCGCTGCTCACCTTCGTGGTGCTTGTAGACCTGGCTCTGCTGTGCTATTTCAAATATACCAATTTCATCATTGGCGATGTAGTCAACGAGATGTTCAGCACCAACTTCTCCCTGCAGTCTATCGCTCTGCCTGTAGGTATCTCGTTCTATACCTTCCAGGCTATCAGCTATGCGGTAGATACCTATAAGCGCAAGTTTGACATGGAGGTAACGCTCCTGGAGTATTGTTTCTATCTCACCTTTTTTCCGCTGCTGATGGCGGGTCCTATCACCCGTGCCGCCAACCTGATACCCAGACTGAAACGAAACGAACAGGCTTCCAGCAGAATGCTTTGGACGGGACTCTTCCTCATCATGCTGGGACTGGTCAAGAAGAATATGCTGAGCGATTATATCGCACAGTTCAACAACTGGGTGTTTGATGCGCCGCAAACCTTCTCGGGTTTCGAGAATCTGGCAGCACTCTTCGGCTATCCAGTCCAGATTTTCCTCGATTTCTCGGGATACAGCGATATGAGTATCGGTGTGGCAGCCATCTTGGGTTTCTATCTGCCCGACAACTTCTATTTCCCTTACCGCTCACTCTCGGTTACCGAGTTCTGGCGTCGCTGGCACATCTCGCTTTCCTTCTGGTTCCGCGATTATGTGTATATTCCGCTGGGTGGAAACCGGAAGGGAAAGGTGCGCATGTATTTCAACAACTTCCTCACCATGCTGGTGGCAGGTTTGTGGCATGGCTCTTCCTGGATGTTCGTCATCTGGGGTGCTCTTCATGGTTTCGGACTTGTGGTGCATAAGTTCTTCAGCCGTCAGTTGGGCATAAGCATTCCCCGTACGCTGGCTGGCAATTCCCTCAGCTGGCTCATCACCTATTTATATATATGCTTTGCGTGGTCGTTCTTCCGTGCTAAGGATTTGGGTGTGTTGGGGAAGATGTATGATAAGGTGGCAAATGATTTCAGTATCGATTATCTGGTGCCTTTCTTCCATGCCCGTCCTGCCTGGACGCTTTGCATCATCGGTGTCATGCTGAGCTATCTCTTTACCGAGCGCCAGTATCACCGTCTTCAGGCGCGGTTCATCCTTCTGCCTTGGGTGGCTAAACTGCTGCTCTTCATCATCTGTCTGCAGATGGTGGTGGAGGTTTCCCAGGAGAGTGTACAGCCGTTCATTTATTATCAGTTCTAGTTTCGATGGTTAATATTAATATATATATTTGAAGTAACAGACATAAACAGAAAAATTGTATGAAGAAACGATTATTTTTTTTGCTCCTGATGACGGCTGTCGTCGGTAGAGCACAGACATCGCTTGACTTGCTGCCAGCAGGCACCGAGGCTCCCGACTTCACGATTACTGACAGTAAGACGGGTAAGAAAATCTTCCAGCTTTCAGATAAGAAGACTCAGAAGGATAAAGACGGAAAGACGGTTCCGGGTGTCTGGACCGTGCTCGATTTCTGGGCTTCCTGGTGTCCTGACTGCAGAAGAGACATGCCGATGGTGAAGGCTATCTATGACAAATACAATACCAAGATCCAGGTAGTGGGTGTTTCTTTTGATACCGATGAGGCGAAGATGAAGAAATATCTGGGCGATAATCAGTATAGCTGGTTGCAATACTGTGAGTTTAAGAAATGGAAGGAAACAAAGATTTCCAAGGATTATCACATCTCATGGATTCCAACCTCTTATCTGATCAATCCGGAAGGTAAGGTTGCATTCTCTACCGTGAAGGCGGAGGAGATGATGAAGAAACTGGATTCGCTCGACCAGGCTGGAGCTTTGAAACCTGCTCAGGTACAGACTGCTCTCAAGAAGGTGTATAATGAAAGCATCGATCCGATGGCTCAGATTGATGAGGCTTTGGCTAAAGCCAAGAAGAATGGCAAGTTTGTTATCTGTCAGGTAGGTGGTAACTGGTGCCCATGGTGCTTGAAGTTTGCCGATTTTGTAGAGAAGAATGCTGCGGTCAACAAGATGGTGAATGATCATTTTGAATATATTCATGTAAACTACAATCGCAGAAAAACTGCCGGTGATGCGGCTGTGAAGAAGGCTGAGCAGCTGATGAAACGACTGAACAATCCTCAGCGTTTCGGATTCCCGGTCTTTGTGGTGCTCGATGAAACCGGAAAGGTTCTCCATATCCAGGATTCCAGTTTCCTGGAAGAGGGTAAGGGATATAACGAAGAAAAGGTGCTCAGATTCCTGAAGAGCTGGACACCTCAGGCTATTAAAGGATAAAGAAAGGAGGGTGTGTCATAAGTCTGTGACGCACCCCTTTTTATTTTTTGCCTTTTCACAG
>OGIF01000088.1_pt1 | contig 45133 bp, 28 predicted proteins | sample 1571711 | NCBI WGS metagenome assembly OGIF01 (sample SAMEA2581949, study PRJEB24529) | metagenome | biome: Human gut stool | place: China | collected 2011
GTGAAAAGGCAAAAAATAAAAAGGGGTGCGTCACAGACTTATGACACACCCTCTTCTTATTTACACACAATCCTTAATTGCGGAAAAAATTATTTATTCTGCTTCAGATAGTTCAACTGAACCTTAGGAGCGCAAGCATTGCTTGTTTTCTCGGTATATTCTGCCACCTTCAAAGTAGCAGTACCCATGATGTTCTCTACATCACTACCTACCTTGAAGAGATAGTTACCTGCATCTACCTTCCACTGACTGTTGGCCTCATCGAAGCTGGCAAGATCGCGCTTTTCGAGGGTCATCTTCAAAGTCTGGCTCTCACCAGGATTCAGCAACTTGGTCTTGCCGAAGGTCTTGAGTTCCTTGGCTGGCTTCTCGTAAGCGCCCTTAGGAGCGGTAACATAAACCTCAGCAACTTCCTTGCCGGCAACCTTACCGGTATTCTTGATGGTTACGCTTACCTCAATGTTATTGCCTTTTGCCTTGACAGATGGCTTGCCAAACTCGAAGGTAGTGTAGCTCAAGCCATAACCGAAAGGATAAGCCACATTTTTTTTGAAGGTATCAAAGTAGCGGTAACCTACGTAGATATCCTCCTCGTGGTTGCTATAGTCGTAACCCTTGATGTTGCCCTTGCTCCAATCCTGCAGATTCTTGTAGGTGTACATATCGTAATCCTTGGCGAAGTTGGCGGTAGAAGGATGATCGGTAGCTGCAATAGGCCAGGTCATGGTCAACTTACCCGATGGATTCACCTTGCCAGTCAGGATATCAGCTACAGAGTTACCACCCTCGATACCAGGCTGCCAAGCTACGAGAATAGCATCCACACGGTCTCTCCAGCTGGCTGTCTCCATCACAGAACCAGAGTTGATGATTACAATCACCTTCTTGCCTTTGGCATGGAAAGCATCAGATACACGGAAAATCATATCCTGCTCTATCTGACTGAGATTGAACTCACCATTGATCTGGCGATCCATTCCCTCACCTGCCTGACGGCCGATGGTGATGATGGCAGCATCCGCCTTTGGCTCCTCACCGGCTACACAACGCTCAGTAATCTCGATTTCATCGAGCTTTGGCTGTCCCTGATCCAGGAACCACATCATCGGATTCTTGTCTGCCTTCAACTTAGCCTTGGCATACTTTACATAATTCTGATAGATTTCTGTAAGCTGAGGAGTAGTTGCCACGCCGATGTTCTTCAAACCGGTAACCATATCCACAGAATAGCCAACATTAACGGCTCCACTGCCAAGACCACCCGACATGAAGTCGTAAGAGTTGACACCGAAGAGTGCCACGGTCTTCAAGCCCTGAATAGGAAGAGCGGCATCATTCTTCAGGAGCACCATACCCTCGGTAGAACTCTGACGGGTGATGGCTGCATGAGCCTTCAAGTCTGGCTCTCCACTATATTTATATCCCTTGAATCGAGGAGTCTTCACGATATATTCGAGCATACGGCGAACATTGCGGTCCACATCCTTGATATCCAGCTTGCCATTCTTTACGGCATCAACAATATCCTGTACCTGTGCAGGATAACCCGGCATCATCAAGTCGTTGCCAGCCTCAACTTCCTGCTCCAGCGGAAGGTCGGCACGCTTACCAATCCAGTCGGTCTCTACGATTCCCTTATATCCCCAGTCGTTGCGGAGAATATCTGTAAGGAGGCCCTTGTTGCCCTGGGCATACACACCATTAATCTTATTATAGGCAGACATGATAGTCCAAGGATTGCTCTTGCGAACCATCATCTCGAAACCCTTCAGATACAATTCACGGAGAGCACGCTGGCTCAATCGCTCATCCACCTTGGTACGGTCAGTCTCCTGGGAGTTCACGGCAAAGTGCTTGGCACTTACACCCACGCCCTGGCTCTGCACACCCTGTACAAAGGCAGTTCCGATAAGACCTGTTACGATTGGATCTTCTGAATAATACTCAAAGTTACGGCCACAGAGCGGATTGCGATGCAGGTTCATACCCGGTCCGAGCACAACATCACAGCCATACTCGAGGGTTTCATTACCGATAGCCTCACCCACCTTGCGCACCAGGTCGGTGTTCCAGGTAGAAGCCAGACAGGTTCCGATAGGGAAACCGGTAGCAAAGTAGCTACGGCTGTCACCTTCGCGATGAGCATCGATATGAACACCGGCAGGACCATCACACTGTACGGTAGTAGGAATACCGAGACGAGGGATGGCTACAGTAGTACCCGCAGCACCCGGCACGAACTTCTTCTGATGTCCGAGCATAGCGCCACTGCCCACGAATCCATCGTTACCACCACCCACCAGCATCTGGGCTTTCTCTTCCAAGGTCATCGCCTTGATTACTTCATCGATGTTGTTGGCATTCAGTTTTGGTGCAGATTGCGCCATCATTGTAGTTGCCATCGCTCCTGCCGCAATGGTAAGAGCCAATTTCTTGTAGTTCATCATTTTGTCGTTTATTTAGTTAGTCATTATTATTCTATTCTTTTAGTCGTTTCATCAGGCTTATGCAGCCCCAAAGGTTACTGCATTTCTTCAAAAACTTGCTGCAAATTTAATAAAATAAGGTGGAAACACCAAGCATTTCCACCATTTTCTTCTCGCTTTAACAAGATTCTTCCCGTAATTAACAAAAGATATAGTAAGATTATAACATACTATACATATCCCTAACCTAAGGCTAGTCCTGATATTTAATCTGGAAGTAATCGAGCAGACGCTTATAGAAATCCTGTGCTGTAAGACAAGTATCCATCAGATAACCTTTAATGTGATTCCACTCGTGCAATCCTCTACAATAAAACATCTTCAACTCATCTGTAATGATAAACGGAACGATACCATTGCTTAGGCACTCCTTGAACATGATCAGTCGTCCTACCCTTCCATTACCATCTTGGAAAGGATGAATAGACTCAAAGCGCTGATGGAAATCGATAATATCCTCCAACGTTTTTACTTTCTTGGCATTATACTCCATCAGCAACCTTACCATTTCCTTATGAACCATTTTCGGTTCACAAGTATCAATGTCCCCCACTTCATTTGGAAATCGCTTGTAATCTCCCACCACAAACCAATCTTTAGTGCTATCAGAAGTTCCTGACTTGAGGATAAGATGAAGTTTCTTGATGAAGTCTTCGGTCAACTTCTCATCAGCCTGCTCGATAATCAAATCGATACACCTGAAGTGATTGGTTGTCTCAATGATATCATCCACCCTTACACTTTGGTCTGTAATGCCTATCGTATTGGTTTCAAAAATAAAACGAGTCTGCTCATGCGACAACCTGCTTCCTTCGATATGATTGGAATTATAGGTTAAGTCTATTTGAGTACGATGATAAATGCCTCCTTTCAGCTTCATATTCTTCTGTTCCCGAAGGATAGAAAGAAGTGGAGAAACCTGTTGCTTCTTGGATTTACGCATAGGCAAGGTTGCATCGGCAGGAATATTCCATGTCTTTCCCACCAACACTACTCCCTCAATTTTCCCGGAAGCACAATAATTACGCGCAGTTCGTTCTGACACCCCATACTTCTGCGCAAACTCTTTCACTGATATATAGTCCATAAATTATCGGCAAGTTTATGTTTGAATTTCGACTGCAAATATAACACTTTTTGCCGATAACGGCAAGAAAATAACAAAAAAAGCGATTATTCTCCCTCTTTTTTTGCCGATAACGGCAAGAAAGCAACCCTCAAAAACGAATGCTTTTCTTAAGACAAAACCATTTCAATCTTTCGTAAGTTTCATCAAAAAGAAGAAAAAATACTAGAAAACCTTGTAGGAATCAAACAATTATCGTATCTTTGCCGAATTATCCAAAAGTTGGGTACTAGGCAAGGACATTTAAATAATGAAAGGTATGGAGCAGAGAAATTCTTCCATCGAAATCTATCGTTCCCCAGAGGGCAACATAGAGCTGAATGTAAAATTAGAAAATGATACTGTTTGGCTTACACAAAGCCAAATGGCAGAGTTGTTTGCTGTTGACAGAACATCTGTTACACGACACATTCGCAACATTTACAAGAGTCAAGAACTAGACGAAAAGTCAACTTGTGCAAAAAATGCACAGGTTCGTTTTGAGGGTAAGAGACAAATCATTCGTGATATTCCTTATTATAATCTTGACATGATTATTTCGGTAGGGTACAGAGTGAATAGCAAGAATGCGACCTCTTTCCGCCGTTGGGCAACCTCTATCTTGAAGCAATACATTATCAAGGGTTATGCCATCAACCAGAAACGCCTAGACAATTACAACGAACTGAAAGAAGTGGTTCGTTTGATGTCACGTGCGATTACATTGCAAGTTCAGGTTTCAGAAGGTGAATATAACGGACTATTCAATGTCATCAGCGACTATGTTTATGCCCTGGATACTCTCGACAAATATGATTATCAGACATTGCTTATAGACAAGACGACTCAAGCCGAGCCGTTCCATGCCACCTACGAAAATGCAATGGAAGCCATCAATGCTTTGAAAGAAAAGTTTGGAGGCAGTAAATGGTTTGCCAATGAGAAGGATGATTCTTTCAAGAGCAGCATAGGTCAGATTTACCAAACCTTCGGTGGTGAAGAACTCTACGCTCCGGTAGAAGAAAAAGCAGCCATGCTGCTCTACCTTGTCGTAAAAAACCATTCATTCAACGATGGCAACAAGAGAATTGCGGCCATGCTTTTTCTTTGGTTTATGGAGAAGAATGGCATTCTGTATGCAGAAAATGGAATAAGAGAATTGCCGACAACACACTCGTTGCCCTGACACTGATGATTGCAGAAAGCAGAACTGAGGAAAAAGATGTTATGGTAAAAGTGGTAGTCAACTTGATTAATAAAGACAATCAATAGAATTGCCATTAAAAAACCGCACAACAGCTGTTCTACGCATGCACAACAGCTGAAAGACAAGCGCACAACAGCTGATGTGCGACCGCATATCAACTGTTGTGCGCTTCGAGATACTTACTGTTCCAACAACTTCTATTGTATCTCCGAACAACTTCAGTTACTTCTTTCAGATACTTATGAAGCATTCTTCAAACGCCAATAACGCTTGAGAAAAGGCATTCAAAGCATTGCGGAAGCTTATTCAAATCATTGTAGAAATCTACTTCGCTGTATCCTTTGAACTTCTCTTATCACGGCGATAACTGCGATAATCATCCAGCGGAATCTCAATATCAGGTTCCACCAGCTCACCCTTACGTGGCAAGGCGAACTTCTGATACTTGATGTTCAAGCCACGCTCTATCCACATACTCTCATAATAGGTCTGGATAGAGAGAATCTTACGGGGTTCCTCATCGATACCCTCCTGATGATAGAGGTCCTCTGTGCGGAAGAGCACAGGCAGATGGTTGCCATCCACCATATAAGTGGTATAGGTGAAGAGGAAGTTGGAGTCCGTCTTCAGATGGATGATACCGCCATCCACAAGGAAGTGGCGATAACGGTTCATAAAGTAAGTAGATGTAAGACGCTTGCGAGGGTTCTTCATCTGCGGGTCAGAGAAGGTGAGCCAGATTTCCTGCACCTCATCCTCGGCAAAGAAGCGGTCGATAATCTCGATGTTGGTACGGAGAAAAGCCACGTTCTTCTGTCCTTCCTCTATCGCCTTCTTGGCACCGGTCCACATTCGTGCACCCTTGATATCCACACCGATGAAGTTCATTTCAGGATAGAGCTTGGCAAGTTCCACGGTATATTCACCCTTGCCGCATCCCAACTCCAGCACGATAGGGTTATCATTGTGGAAATACATCTCACGCCACTTGCCCTTCATATCGAAAGGCACGTCATCTACTACACTATATGGATACTGGAACACGTTCTCGAAACGCTCCATATCCGCAAACTTTGCTAATTTTCCTTTGCTCATTGATTCTTTTTTTCTTCGTTTGAGTGCAAAGGTAAGCATTTAACGATAATTATACAAATCATATCATGGAATTTGTATAATATTAACGGAAAAAGTTTATTCCGCCTGAATACCGAAGTACTCGTTGAGTTCGGCGATGGCAGCACCATCGGCATTAGGAAGATCCTTCACCAGCTTGCCTTTCTCCAGCAGAAGGATGCGGGAGGAGATGTCAGCAACGAAGTTGAGGTTATGGCTAGAGATGATGACCGTGGTGCCCTGCTCCTTGCAGATACGCTGAATCATGTGGGCGATAGTCATCTGAGAAGATGGGTCAAGATAGTTGAAAGGCTCATCCAGGAGAAGAACCTTCGGATTGATGATCATCGCTCCGATAATGCCAATCTTCTGTCGGTTACCCTGAGAAAAATCACGGAGATACTTCTTGGTTCCCATGATTTCATCGTGCATAAAGCCCTCAAACTGAGCCAATCGCTCCTGCAGGGTTTCATCGTCAATGTGATAAACATCAGCGATGAAATCGAAGTATTCCTCAGGGGTGAGGAAGTCAATGAGGAATCTGCCGTCGATGTAACTGCCGGTATATTCCTTCCAGGTTTCACTCTCGTTCACCTTCTGTCCATTGCTTTCCACGAAACCGTCATCAGCCTGAATCAGGTCGAGAATCAGACGGAGCAAGGTTGTCTTGCCCGCACCATTATTACCTACGAGTCCTATCAGCTCGCCCTTTGCAACACCCAGATTATCAATATCGAGTACGGTATTGCCATTATATATCTTTTTGAGATTCTGAATCTTGATCATATTACTTTGAACTTTGAATTTTGAACATTGAACTTTATGATTACCTTGAGTTTTGAACTATATGATTAGTAAAGCTATTGAATTGGCTTTCCCTTCGGCCGCCGAACGTTGTTTCTTCACTCTTCGTTCTTCACTCTTCACTTAATTCTCCTAGCTTTCCATAAACTTCTCCATGCGCTTATACTTGTTCTTCTCGAAGATGGCAGCTATCTTGGCGATGAACCATTTGTGGATGGCGATGCTGAAGACTGACAGCGTTACGCAGGTGATAAACCATGCCGTCTCACCGAAGAAATAATAGACAGCACAGACACCTGCCAGCGGGAAGAGAAAGGCGATGGCATAAAGATTAATCTTCAGATTCGCTCCCTGCATGCTGAACATGGAAGTCTGGAATATCTCCAGACGGGAAGAGAAGAGTGCCGTAGGCAGATTGAAGAGATTGATGAATACTGCCAGACAGAAACCACTGATAAGCACCTGGATTCCGATTCCTGCCTGCAGGAAAAGGAACGGAAGGGTGAGCAACAAGGCGACAGCACTCACTACCATATAATAATAGAAGCAATTCTGCAGCATCTGTTTAACCTTAACAGGCTTGGTCATCAAACCATGGAAGAAGTTTGCCTCAATGCCAAAGGTCCACTGCGACAACACCACCGATGGCAGCAGGATGGCACCCGCCACATAGAGGGTAGTCATAGCCACCTTGTCCCCCATTTCCTGTCCCGCTTCTGCCGGTAGCAAGGCAAAGAGATAGGCATCGAAAAGGAAGATGGCAGTAATCATAATCACCATCGTACGGACACGCTTTGCTCTCAATGTGCCGATATATTGCAGACTGAAGAGGTTGATATGGCTGAAACCACGGAACTTGGAAACCTTCTGCTTCTGCTCGTTATAAATCTTTTCGTGATAGAGATAGATGGTAAGTCCGGCGAATACCGCTCCAGCAAGGAAAAAGATACCTATCCATCCCATCCATAGCGGGAAGAAAGAAGCCACAAACATATACCCTATCAGCACGGCTAACATTCCCATCCATCCCAATATCAAGGGCCATTTCAGAATCCACTCTGTTGCCTTGCGGTAACAGGTGATGTAGATGCCGTTGATGAAAGAGAACCCCAGGAACAGGAAGAAGCTGGCAACAACCTCACTTGCAGGCAGGAAATAGATAAATACCGGAAGCATAAGCACCGGAAGCACATAGTTCCAGAAACTCACGAGATTGGTAGTGAGCAGGAACTTGTTCCAGATTTTCTCCGGCACAGGGCGCGACTTCACATAATCATCCATCGCCGTAATATCCCGCTTCATCACCATCTTCATGATGATGTCAGGAATCAGCATACCGACAACGATACCGGCTCCCAACAGGGCAGGCATGTCTTCGCCCCCAAGTTCTCCCCCATTCTCGGTGAAGCTGAGAAAGAAGCTCACACCCATCACCACATACAGGAAGATGATGTAGCACGCCACGAAGGCATCTCTCTTATGGAAGTTACGGCGCTGCTGCAACCACCAAAGCCTTAAAAGTAATCTCAACATAAATTATTCTTTTTATGGTTTATGGGCACAAAGGTAAACAAAAATATCCGAAATCTCCTACAAAATGATAAAAATAACTTAAAAATAACATTAGATGAAAAGTAAGAGGAAACAGAAAGAGAAGAAAAGAAAGAATAGGAACATACGCAAAAACGGCATCTCCTCACGAAGATGCCGTTTCTTCCAAACTAACATTAACTTATATATCAACTATTCATCAAAACTATTATAAACCTAAAAGTCAACCTAAACGTATGTCATCTAAAACTTATAATACTCTTATTCAGGCTGAACCGGCAAGATGTTATCATCCTCATCATAGAAGAGAGGAGCCACCTTTACGCTGCGAAGCCAGGTTGTATCATTTGATGGCACGCAGTCGTGATGGAACAGATACCACTGTCCCTTGTACTCACAGATACTGTGATGGGTTGTCCAACCTACTACCGGTTCCAGGATGACGCCCTTGTAAGTGAACGGACCATAAGGATTATCACCTACAGCATAGCAGAGATAATGAGTATCACCGGTAGAGTAGCTGAAGTAATACTTGCCCTTATACTTATGCATCCAGCTGGCCTCGAAGAAGCGATGTGGATCATCAGCTGGCAATACATTACCCTCTTCGTCAACGATGACAACAGGCTTTGGCATTTCAGCAAACTGCTGCACATCATCCGTCATCATGGCTACACGAGATGGCAATGGATTCTCCTTGCCCTCTGGAAGATGCTCATCCTTCAGTGCCTTGTTGTCCTTGTACCACTGAAGCTGACCGCCCCAGATACCACCGAAGTAGCAGTAAATCTTGCCATCATCATCCTTGAACACGCAAGGGTCGATGCTGTATGACTTGCGGATTGGGTCGGCATTCGGAACGAAAGGACCTTCAGGCTTATCAGCCACAGCCACACCGAGATGGAACACGCCATTATAATCCTTGGCAGAGAAGATGAGATAGTACTTGCCATCCTTCTCTACTACATCGTTGTCCCACATCTGCTTCTCAGCCCATGGCACATCCTTCACATCGAGAATCACACCATGATCGGTTACCTCACCATCCATCACATCGTCCATAGAGAGAACATGATAGTCTTTCATCTGGAAGTGACCGCCATCATCGTCGAAGCTTTCGCCGCTGTCCCAGTCATGAGATGGGTAAACATACAGGCGACCGTTAAACACATTGGCAGATGGGTCTGCCATATAATCCTTTGGGAACAAATATCTTGCTTTCATTGTTGTTTATTATTTTAAGAGATGTACAATATTATCTAAAGAGATTTTACTTAAAGAGATTGACGATTTCCTTCACCACTGGCTTCACCTCGTTGTTACGATCGATAAGCAGTGGATAGTTGGTTCTGCCAGGGATAGGCCAGCCATTCAACCAAGAGTGACCATCGTTGACACCCCAGAAGGTAACACGACTGATGACATCCTTATGACGCTCTACAATCTTAAAGAGATCGAGATAACGCTGGTTGAAGAGCTTCTGCGCCTTCTTGTCAAGTCCCTTCACGTATGGATTGTACTTTTTCTGAAGTTCAAACTTCTGGCTGATTTCCGCTCCGCCGAATCCTTCCGGATTAGGAAGCATGTTCATATCCAACTCAGTCAGCATCACCTTCACGCCTTCACCAGCAAAAGCCTCGATGCTCTTCTCATACTCAGCATAGTCAGGATAATCAAAACCATTGTGGCTCTGCATACCTACTGCATCGATGCGGAGACCCTTCGCCTTCAAATCGCGAACCAGTTTGCAGATAGCCTCTCGCTTAGCTGGCTTCGAAGTAGAATAATCATTGTAGTAGAGTTCTACGTTTGGATCAGCCTCATGCGCAAAGCGGAAAGCCAGTTCGATGAACTCCGGACCGATAATCTTATAATATAGAGACTTGCGGTAAGAGCCATCATCCTCGAATGCCTCGTTCACTACGTCCCAACCCTTTACTCTACCTTTATAATGAGTAACCACATTCATAATATGGTTATACATTCTGCCGATAAGCACTTCACGGCTTACCAGATTACCCTTATCATCGGTAAACATCCACTTAGGTGGCTGAGAATGCCAAACCAGACAATGCCCGATCAAGGTCTTGCCGTTCTTCTCTGCCCAGTCAGCGAGTTTATCGCCATCAGTGAAATCAAAGCGATTCACCTCCGGATGATTCTTCTCACCCTTCATACAGTTTTCGGCAACTACCTGGTTAAACTGTTTCTTCACTACTTCCTCACCTGCAGGGTCTTGTCCATTAGGCAAATCTGTATTAATGGCAGCACCTACCAGGAAGTACTTACCCATAGTTTCCTGGAATGTTGGGATTTGAGCTGCTGAGTTCGCTTTTTGAGCGAAAGCTGTTGAAGCAAGCATCAGCCCCAGTGCCAGAGTTGTGATCTTTTTCATATCTTATATCTATTTTTCTCGTTAATAATTATAGTCTCTAGTTTTCATCCTTGTGTCGGGCCTCAATCTTCTTGTTGATGTCGTCGATGACCTCATCGGTCAACTCATACTTAGAGATGATGAACATCGCCAAGCCCAGCAAGATGGCAGGAATCACACATACCAGCCAACGGATACCCTCCTGTGCCAGAGGAGTCTGCTGCTCCAAATCATTCATGAAGTAAGCACCGGCAGCATTACCTACAGACATCATGGCGAAGGCTGTAATGAAGAAGAGCGCCACGATACGGAGAGGACGGTTGTGGAAGAATTCTGTCCACAGGTCGCTCACCTTCACGTTCTTGGTTTCCTTCTCATCCATCACCACACGTTCCTTGGTTTGGGTAAAGCAGAATACCAGAAGGGCAAAACCTACCAGAGCAAAAATCAGCATGGCAACAAACCAGGCATTACTGTCGGTAGGAAGCGAGTTGCTCTCTTGAGCTGCCGCTGCCTGATAACCGGTCCATGCAAGAACGGCACCAGGAACAACACCACCCAAAGCCATACCAGCCTTATAGAAGATACCGGTCAAGGCATTGACGATACCGGCAATACGCTTGCCGCTGGTATATTCTGCAAAAGAGATAACCTCCGGAATCAGAGCCCACATATATCCTGTAGCTACGATTACGCCTGTTGATTTGATGAACTGAGCGATATAAACCAGCGTGATATGATCCTTTACAGATCCCATCTTGCTGATGATATAAAGCATCGCCATACCCACGATAGCCACAGTAAGGAAGATGTAGAACATATTCTTCTTGCCCACCTTTTTCTTGATGGCAGGAACCAGTGGCATAAAGATGAAAGATGGCAAAGAGCCCAAGCCCATGAAGAGCGCCATCTCAATAGGAAGATCCTTGGCTGCAGCGAGCATCGCTACCAGGATTGGAACACCTGCCGATACACAGAGTCCACCCACATTTGCCATGAACATACGTACAGAGGTGAGAATGGTTATCTCGTCTGTATCGCGGGTCAGCGAAGAGTTCAAGGCTCCGTAAGGTACATTGATCAATGTATAGAGCATAGACAAGCCTACGTATGTTACATAGGCATAGATAAGTTTGATGGTTTCTGTCTGTCCTTCCATACCATTCCAAAAACAGAGGATGGCAAGTACGGTGAGTGGCAAACCCGCCAGGACGAGATAAGAGCGATACTTACCCCAACGTGGATTATGCTTATCTACATAAGTTCCCACCAATGGGTCCCAGAGTACATCGACCAAGCGAACCACCAAGAACATGGTGGCAGCAACACCAGGATTAAGTCCATAGATGTCGGTGTAGAAGAACAACAGATACATGCAGATGGTCTGGTAGATGAGGTTTTGCGCCAAGTCGCCAGATCCGAATCCGATGCGTTGTAGCCAATTCAGTTTGTAGAATCCCTTAGATTCCTGTGTTACAGATGTCTGTTCCATATTTAATTCTGTCATTAAGTTTACACCTTATTATATATATAACATAAAAGATGCATATAATATATTTACTTCAATTTCTCTGCGGCAAACTTGCCCATTGCCTCATATCCCTTCGGATTGAGATGCAGCCAGTCGTCAGAATACTCAGCCTTCAGACGCTGAGGGTCTTTCGGATCGCGGGTCAGCTCATCGAAATCGATGACCTCGTCGAAGGCACCACTTTTTCTGATCCATTCGTTCACGGTCTGTCGCATCGCCTCGTGCCAGAAAGAATACCATCCGTTTCCCTTGGTTGGGGTGATGGTTCCGCCATACACCTTGATTCCTTTTGCCTTGGCTTTCGCTATCAGCACCTTGTAGCAGGCAATCAGGGTATCTGTTACATGCTCATAATTTCCGCCGCAGCAACCGATATCGTTGGTTCCCTCGAAGATGATGAGTTTATCTACACCTGTCTGTCCCAGGATATCACGGTCGAAACGTTTCATGGCTGGTTCGCTCAATCCACCTTGCACCACGCAGTTGCCACCGATTCCAAGATTCAATACGCCGTATGGCTTCTCTGCATTCAAGGCATCCGAGAGAAAATCGGTCCAGCGGTTCTGATGGTTAGTAGTACTTCCACGGCCATCGGTAATAGAGTTTCCGAGGATAGCTACCACAGGGGTAGCCTTATCGGTCTTCACATCAATGGCAGAAAGATTGTACCAGTGATCCACCTCCTCGCCATCATCAAAACTCTTATCCATCGGTTTAGGAGTACGATGCAAACCGTTTACTATATAAGAGGTAGTACGCGAACCACGATGGGATGTTGCATTCACTGGAGTCTGCTTGCCATAGTCGATGGTAATCGTAAGGCGCTGTCCACTCTTCAAGGCATATTTCAAATCATCTGAGAAGATAGCCTTGCCAGGAGCAATGGTTACATTCTTCTTGCCATTGAATTTAAGATACTTCACGGTCTTACCATTCACAAACCAGTTGCTGTTCTTATCAGTATCTGCAATATACACCGATTTGATTTCTACCGGCTCCTTGCTCTGCTCGTTGCTGAGCTTCACTCTGAGTTCCTCTCCGCCAAAAGATACATGAACTATCTGTCGACAAGAACGGTTGCTCAAGCTTTCCTTAGGCATATCTCCTTTACCAGTCCATTCCACTGCAGTAGCCCAAGATCCTTTCCATACCTTCTGGGCAAAAGCTACAGAACTTGACGTAGCCAATACGAGCACCAGCGATAATATTTTGATTGCTTGTCTATTCATTTTATTGTTATTATGATGCTTTTAATGTTTCTATTGTTGTTGACGATGCAAATTTACTAATAAGTAATGAAATAACAGGTATTTAATAGTTGCCATTACTTTTCTATTTGTTTCATACCTGCAAAAAGGGCGCAAAAAGATAAAGAAACAAAAAGAAATGAAACATTTTGTTGCATTAGAATTTGTTTCTTTCATTGTTTTTTGTTACTTTTGCAGCCGTAACAACCTATTTTAAACAAGAAAACGGACAGGAAATATGAAGCATATCAGACATTGCCTAACGGCACTCTTCGCTATCACCATCTCGCTCATGGTATGGGCTGACAGTGGTGAACTCTTCACATCGGGCAAACTGTCAAGTTCGCTTATCAACTGCATTGTGCAGGATAAATACGGATATATCTGGGTGGGAACCGAATACGGACTCAGCAAGTTCGACGGCTACCGCTTTACCAACTATCTGCACAACGAAGAAGATACAACCTCCATTACTGACAACATTATCTCCGACCTGCTGGTAGATAAGAAAGGTAACCTGTGGATAGGTTGTGCCAAGGGACTGATGCGCTATAATTATGAGACGAACGATTTCACCCGTCTCCAGTTTCCTGATGGCAGAAAGCCACGTATCTATTCTATGGTAGAAAGTCACAATGGCGATATCCTGCTGGGTACTGCAGGATATGGTCTCTATTCTGTAAAAGACAGAAATACCCAGAAAGGAACAGACGACCTTTTCACTATCAGACAGGAAAGGCAATACGCCGAGCGCGATTCTGATGTATTCTTTACCCATATCTACGAAGATAAGCATCATTATCTCTGGCAGAGTAGCCACCTTTCTGTCTTCACCCGTTTCATCAAGAAACAAGGCAAGGTGCAGCGCAAAGACTTCAAATCGCCATGCGGAGCACCTGTGGCTTTCATCCAACATCGCCCGCAGACCATGCTCATCGCCTGTATGTATGGCATCATCTATTATGATTACCGGACAGGCCGCATCGCTGATGCCGGCTACGACTTTGGCGGTTATCAGAATAATGTAACCATCAACAATGCTACCTTCGACCACGAAGGCAACCTCTATATCAGCACCTCTGAGCATGGTGTTCTCATGATCAGGAAGGGAAGCAACAGGGTAGAACAGTTGGAGAACAGCAACAGCAGTTTCAATCTGGCTACTGCCTTCGTCAACGATATCATCGAAGATAAGGACAACAATCTCTGGATAGGATGTTACAAGAAAGGTCTGTATCTGATAAACCAGCGCCAGCAGGCTTTCAACAGCTGGAGCTTTTCGGCACAGAACTACATCATCGGCAGCAGCGTTTCATCTATTGCACAAGGCGAAAATGGTGAAACATGGTGTACGGTACAGAACAGTGGTGTGTTCTGTTTTGATGCTTCAGGCAAGATTATCGCCCACCCTCAGTCACCTGCCGGTACTTGCATCATCTATAAAGACCGACGTGGCGATTACTGGATCAGTAATGGCAGCGCACTCTACAGCTACAACCCTCATACAGGTACATACCAGCAGAAACTCACATTTACCAGTGCCGGCATCTACTGTATGACCGACGATGCACAGGGCAACCTTTACATTTCTGTATACAGCAAAGGTCTCTATATATATAATGTGGAAAGCGGCAAGGTTACCGTTCTGAATATGCAGCAAAGAGGCGATAAAGGATTTCTCTGCAACGACTGGGTGCGAAGCATGGCGCTCGATCATACAGGCCATTTATGGATAGGAACCTCTAATGGAGTTTCCTGCCTCAATACCAGAACGCTCAGTTTCAAGGATTTCGGATGGCACAACATTCTGAAAGACAGACAGGCAAATGGTATCTGCGAAGGAAAGAACGGCGATATTATCATCGGTACGGAAGAAGGACTCTATCTGTTTGACAGAAAGAGCAACAAGACGAAGAACTTCCCTCATGCAGAAGCGTTGAAAGGCAAGCAGGTCTGCAGCATCATCAAAGACAGGAAGGGTGACTTGTGGGTAAGTACAACCATGGGCATCTGGCAGTATGAACAGAAGAACAGACAGTTTATCGGGCACATCAACGGCAACGGACTTACTACCCATGAGTACGTGCTGGGCTCTTCCATGCATACCGCCAGCGACCTTATCGCCTTCGGAACCAGTGATGGTATCACAACCTTCTATCCTGACGTTGTCAGAGCCAAGAAGATGGAATTGGGAGATGTACATCTCACCAACTTCATCATCAACGGAAAGCCAATCAACTGTACGGTCAAAGACTTCAGCATTCCTTACTCCCAGAATTCATTCACTCTGGAGTTCTCGCTGCTCAACTACAGGAACACCGATAATATCAGTTTCCAATACCGCATCAACGACGGCAAATGGAACAGCACCAATGAGGGAGCCAATGCCGTAGCATTCAACAAGTTGAAACCGGGCGACTATACGCTGGAGGTGAGAGCTACCAGCAATGGCAGATATTCCAAGAATCCTACCATCATCAACATCAAGGTATGCGACCCTTGGTATGCATCACCCGAGGCATATCTCCTCTATATCCTGATCATAGCAAGCGTCATCCTGTATGTTATCTATACATACGAGCGCCGCCGCAAGGCAGACCTGGAAGAGACCAAGATGCAGTTCCTCATCAATGCTACCCACGATATCCGCTCGCCGCTGACATTGATCATGGGACCGCTCAACAAGCTGAAAACAAGATTAACAGATGCCGAAAGCAAACAGGATATCGATACCATCGACCGCAATGCCCAGCGCCTCCTGCTTCTGGTAAACCAGATACTTGATGAGCGAAAGATAGACAAGAACCAGATGCATCTCCATTGCCAGGAGACTCCGCTCAAGGATTTCCTGCATGGCATCGTATCGCTCTACCGCTTCAATGCACAGGAGCGCAACATCACCCTTTCGCTCAAAGAAGACGAAAGCCTCAGCAGCGACAAAGGCAAGCTGAAGGTTTGGATAGACCGCATCAACTTTGACAAGGTTATCTCCAACCTGCTCTCCAATGCCATGAAGTATACCTTTGATGGCGGAAAGATTACTGTTATCATAGGTAAAGACGAAAAGAATGCCACCATCAGGGTAGAAGATACAGGAATCGGACTGAAGGAAGAGAAGACTGACCGCCTTTTCGAACGTTTCTATCAGGGGAACAACAGCAGCGGTCTCCATATCGAAGGAACCGGTATCGGGCTCAACCTCTGTAAGGCGTTTGTAGAAATGCATGGAGGCAAGATCAAGGCCTACAACCGTACCGACGGCATCAAGGGTTCCTGCTTCGAAGTAAGCATTCCGCTGGGCAACAGCCATCTGCAGCCAGGCGAGATACTGGAAGAAGAAGACAAGAAGGAGCAGGAGATTACCAAAAAGAAAGTACAGGCCAACCGCAACTTCAAGATCCTGATAGTTGACGATGACAACGAGATTGCCCAATACATCAAGACCGAACTGAGCGACTGGTACCGCTTTGAGCATGCCTGCAACGGCAAGGAGGGTTTGAAGATGCTGCTCACCAGCAAGTACGACCTCGTGATAAGCGATGTGATGATGCCGGAGATGGATGGAATCACGATGCTCAAGAGCATCAAGAGCAACAGCAACATCAGCGATATTCCAGTCATCCTGCTCACCTCGAAGAGCGAGGTGGAACACCGGTTGGAGGGACTTCGCAGAGGAGCCGATGCTTTCCTGGCAAAGCCTTTCAACATGGAAGAGTTGCATATCCTTATCGACAACCTGGTGGATAATGTGCGACGCATCCGCGGCAAATACAGCGGAGCACAGGGGCAGAAGGCGAAGATTGAGCAGATTCAGGTAAAGGGCAATAACGATGCCCTGATGGAACGCGTGATGAAATATATCAACGCCCACCTTGCCGATCCCGACCTCAATGTAGAGAAACTTACCGAGGAGGTAGGTATCAGCCGTGCACAACTCCATCGTAAACTAAAGGAGATTGCTGGTGTTTCTGCCGGAGAATTTATCCGTAACCTCCGACTGGAACAGGCGGCACGACTCATCGAAGAGGGGCAGATTAATATCACGCAGGTAGCCTACTCTGTAGGTTTCAACAACCAGACCCACTTCTCTACCGTGTTCAAAAAACACTATGGCATGTCGCCTAGCGAGTATGCTGAAACAAAGAGAAATGAGAAATAAACAACAAATAGAAGAGAATAAGGTATTTTTTCGTATCTTTGCAGCAGAAACAATAATAATACAAACTAACGATCTGGAAAGATATGAAGAAATACCTCATTTTATTATTTACGGTACTTACATCACTCCATGTTTCTGCACAGAGTGATGGTTCACAGTTATGGCTCGGAAAGCAGTATGCTAACTCATGCCAAGTTATCTCACAGTTGCCTGATGATGCAACAGCCAAGATTGCCAAGCAGGAGCTAGAAAACAACTGGCGTGGCAAGAATGTTGAGCTCAAGATAGACAAAAGTCTCAACCTGGGCGAAGGCTATAATATCTACGCCCGTCCTGCCCAGCAAGGCGACAATATTCAGTACGAAGCAACTATCACCGCCAGCAATCCTATCGGTTTGCTCTATGGTGCCTACGAGTTAATTCGACTTCAGAACACCGATGCCTACAACACAGGTAGCGGTAATCAGCAGAACTTCAGCAAAGCTATCGATGAGACCGAGAAACCACAAGTGGGTCTCCGCATTCTCAACCATTGGGATAATCTCGATGGCAGCATCGAACGTGGCTATGCCGGAAAGAGTATCTTCAAATGGGAAGAAATCAAACTCGGAAAGAACGGCAAAGGCGGCAGCATCAGTAAGAGTCTGCACGACCGTCTTATCACCTACGCCCGTGCCAACGCCTCTTTGGGCATCAACGGCAGCGTGCTCAACAATGTGAATGCATCGCCAAAGATGATGACTGCTGAATACATTAATAAGGTGAAAGTCATCGCCAACATCCTGCGTCCTTACGGCATCCGAGTGTATCTCAGTATTAACTTTGCTTCTCCTATGGCATTGGGCTATACCAAGACTGCAGATCCATTGGACAAAAAGGTACAACAGTGGTGGAAGAAGAAAGCAAAGGAGATTTATGCTGCCATTCCAGACTTTGGCGGATTCCTGGTAAAAGCTAATTCTGAAGGACAGCCTGGTCCTGGCGATTACCACCGCACACATGCCGATGGAGCCAACATGCTTGCCGATGCCGTCAAACCATACGGAGGCATCATCATGTGGCGAAGCTTTGTATATGGTGCTAACCATAAGGGAGAAGACCGTGTAAAGCAAGCTGTCAGCGAATTCAAAGGTATGGATGGCAAGTTCCGTGACAACGTAATCCTACAGTCAAAGAATGGTCCGCTCGACTTCCAGCCTCGTGAGCCATACGCTCCTATCTTCGACAACATCAAACAGACTCCACAGATAGCAGAACTTCAGATTACCCAGGAATATCTTGGTCAGTCTAAGCACCTCACCTATCTCGCTCCAATGTGGAAGGAATTCTTTGGCTTTGTTAATCCAGACAGACTGGTTGGAATCTCAGGTGTAGCCAATATCGGTGATGATGCCAACTGGTGTGGTCATCCTTTCTCACAGGCTAACTGGTATGCTTTTGGCCGATTGGCATGGAATCCTTCACTTACAGCCGAGGAGATTGCTCACGAATGGCTCGTACAGACCTACGAAAACCAGGACGAGAAATTTACCAAGCCGGTAGAGATGATGATGATGACTTCCCGTGAAGCTTGCGTCAACTATATGATGCCATTGGGTTTGCATCATATCTTCAAGTTCGATCACCACTACGGTCCGGAACCAGATGGTTTCATCGCAAGTTATCCTCTGGAATGGTGCCCAGTATACTATCACAAGGCAGATGCTCAGGGTGTAGGTTTCGACCGCTCATCCAAAGGTACAGATGCCGTTGGTCAGTATCCGGAACCATATCGCAGTCTGTATGACAACATTGAGACTTGCCCAGAAGAATATCTCCTATGGTTTCATCATGTAGCTTGGGATTACAAAATGAAATCAGGAAGCACCCTCTGGCAGGAACTCTGCATGAAGTACAACATGGGTGTAGCGATGGTAGAAGTTTACCGCGACTTCTGGCATACCTCAGCCAAGCAGTATATGAAGGGACATGAGCAGGAATGGCAACATACAGACTCTCTGCTCAATGTACAGTTGGAGAATGCAAAGGAATGGCGCAATACCTGTCTCAAGTATTTCCAAACCTTTTCTAAAATGAAGATCTATGAATAAGATCGTATTATCTTTTCTTGCATTATTATGCTGCATCAACATACAAGCTGGAGTGAAACTGCAGAAGCAAGGCTCTGCAACCCAGCTTGTTGTCAATGACAAGCCGATGCTTCTCCTGGCTGGTGAGTTGAGCAACTCAGCAGCAACAAGTCCTGCCGACATCAGAAAAGCATTGAAACGGATGAAGATTAGCGGAGTCAACTCCGTCTTCGTTCCTGCATATTGGGAATTTGTAGAACCTAATGAGGGCAAATATGATTTTGCACTTGTAGACAGCGTCATCACAACTGCCCGTAAGCATGACTTGAAGATTGTCTTCCTATGGTTTGGTGCCTGGAAGAACTCCATGAGCTGCTATGCTCCACTATGGGTAAAGGAAAACACCAAGCGTTTCCCTCGTTCACTCACAGAGAACAGCAAGCCATTGGAGATATGCACTGCCTTCAGCGATAACCTGCTTCAAGCAGACAAGCGAGCATTCTGCGAACTGATGAAGCACATCAAAGCAGTAGACAGTCAGGAGAATACCGTTATCATGATGCAGGTAGAAAACGAAATCGGCATGCTCGAATCGGCACGCGACCATTCTCCTCTTGCCGAAAAAGCTTACAGACAGCCAGTTCCTGCTTCATTACTCAAGGCGCTCAAGCTCAAGAAGAAAGGTACATGGGCAGAAGTTTTCGGTACTGACCGTTATGCTGACGAGAAATTTCAGGCATATTACTATGCTAAATATGTAGAGCAACTAGCCTCAGCAGGCAAAGCGATCTACAATATTCCGATGTATGTAAATGCAGCAATGAACAGTCGTGGCAGAAAACCAGGCGAATATCCTTCTGCCGGACCACTTGCCCATCTGATTGATATCTGGAAATGCGGTGCACCAAGTATCGACATCTTTGCACCAGATATCTATGATACCGGTTACAAGGGATGGGTAGAGAAATACAAGCGTGCCGACAATCCTTTCTTCACTCCAGAAGTGAAATGCGATATCAATAGCGGCATAAAGGCATATTATACCTTCGGCGAAACAGATGCCATCAGTTTCAGTCCATTTGCTCTCGATGAAGCTAACTACAAGGTGAAGAACAGTCTCAGAAGTTCATATAAGGTTATCGAGCAACTCTCTCCTATCCTGCTTCAGCATCAGGGAAGGGGAAAAAACTGGGGATTACTCTTCAATCAGGAAGATAAAGAGCGAATCATCGAAGATGGAGATATCACCATGACCTGCCGTCATTTCTTCACGCTACCATGGGATCCTCGCGCTACAGATGGAAGTAAATGGCCAGAAGGCGGTGGCTTAATCGTGAAACTAGCCAAGAACGAATACATCATAGCAGGTAATGGAATCGTCGTAGTCTTCCAAAGCAAGACTGAAAAAGCGCAAGCTGAAGAAAAGAAACTCGGTGAGGACGGATTTGTTGACAATGGTGGAACCGAAACAAAGAAACAAGCCACAACCTTCAAAGGTAAGCGTATCGGTATCGGATATGTAGACCAGGTTGAAATAGACAAAAACGGCAAATTACAGTTTATCCGTCGTGATAATGGCGATCAGGATCACCAGGGGCGCCATGCCCGCATCTCATGTGGAGACAACAAAATACTCCACATCAAGCTATACGAATACTAAAACGTCTATATATAAAAGGTATAAAGGGGATTTGCAGCTGCATATCCCCTTTTTTCTGCTCTAATATGACTATTTTATTGCTCATGAAACATTTTAAAACACGCAAGATACAAATTTTAACTGTACTTTACGAAAAAGGACATATCTTTGCAGCAGAAAATCAATAAAAACGAAATTCGTATATAAACCAACGAACAAGTTTTAAACCAATTAAATCATAAAAAACCAATTAATCATGAAACATGCAGGTAATGCTTTAAAGTACCTGTCATTATTGTTTATGTTCGTTGCATTCCCATACCAGAATGCAGTGGCTCAAAACGGTAATGTAAAAGGTACAGTGGTCGCAGACGATGGTCCAATCATTGGCGCGACAGTTCGTGTGAAGGGGCAGCCAAATATGGCAACCGTTACCGACCTGGACGGTAACTTCACCCTGAAAGCCCCAAAAGGTGCAACTTTACAGATTTCTTATCTTGGCTATAAAGATAAGGAGGTGAAAGTTGGCAATGGTCCTATTGATGTAACTCTAGTAACCGACGCCCAGGCTCTTAGCGAGGTGGTGGTAGTAGGTTATGGTACAATGCGCAAGGCCGATTTGACCGGTGCGGTTACCCAGGTAGACAACAAAGCTTTTGAGAAATCAGTCACAACGAGTATCGACCAGGTTCTCCAGGGTCGTGCTGCCGGTGTGCAGATTCAAGCCAACACAGGTACTCCTGGTGGTAGTAGTACCATCCGCATCCGCGGTACGAACTCTCTGAATGCCACCTCCCAACCTATCTTCGTTATCGATGGCGTCATCATCGACTCAGATGGTTCTGACAATGGAAATTCCAACCCATTGGCAGGCATCAACCCTAGCGATATCCTGACTATGGATATTCTGAAGGATGCTTCGGCTACCGCTATCTATGGTTCACGCGCATCTAATGGTGTCATCATGATTACCACCAAGCGTGGTCAGAATGGTGAGGCTCAGATAACCTACGATGGTTATGTGGGTTGGCAGGCTATGCCTAAAAAACTTGACGTGATGAACTTGAAGCAGTATGCTGAGCACTACAATGCTATCTCTGATGCCAAGATCAAACCAGCATCCAGCACCTGGCTGCGCCCTGAACTTCTCGGCGATGGTACTGACTGGCAGGACGAACTGTTCAGTACAGCCTTCATGACCAACCACAGTCTTTCTCTTTCTGGTGGTAACGGCCGCACTACCTACGCTATTTCTGCCGGCTACCTCAACCAGGCTGGTATCGGTCTGAAGACAGGCTTCAAGCGCCAGACCTTGCGTGGTAACATAGATACCGAACTCAAGAAATGGCTCAAGGGCGGTATTTCTTTCTCACTCTCTGATTCAAAGCAGGAAATGGAGAAAAACTGGGACATCATCATGACCGCATTGAAGTCTCAGCCTTCTGTTGCCGTGCGCAATCCAAATGGTGGTTATGACGGACCAGACGACCAGTGGATGCCAGACAACGCAGTAGCTTTGGCAGAAATCAAGACAAATTATGCCAAGCGACTCAACTTCCGTATCAATACTTATCTGGAAGCAACTCTCCTGAAGGGACTTACCTTGAAGACTGAGCTTTCTACAGATTATAATCTCAACAAGACAAAGACATACCAGCCAGACTATAAGTTTGGCGTGCGCGAGAGTTCACAGCGCGATGGTGCCTGGTACAAGAACGATACCAAGTACTGGTCTTGGCGCAACATCCTGACCTATAACGGAACAATTGCCGAGAAACATAATATTAATGTAATGGCTGGTCAGGAAATGAGCCAGAGCTATTGGGAGAACTTTGCTGCCAGCAATTCCGGTTATCTTTCAAACTCAGTAACCGACCTCATTGCCGGTGCAACAACAGGTGCCAACATCAACCTGACCCAAGGTAACCAAGACGGCTACAAGCTCTACTCTTACTTCGGCCGTGCACTCTATAATTATGCTGACCGCTATCTCCTGACAGCAACACTCCGTTGCGATGGCTCCAACAAGTTTGCCGAGGGTCACCGCTGGGGTTGGTTCCCATCAGCAGCCTTCGCATGGCGCGCCAGCCAGGAGAACTTCCTGAAGGACAACAAGGTCATCAACAACCTCAAGTTACGTTTGGGCTGGGGTGCTACCGGTAACCAGAACGTACAGCAGTGGGCCTATGCAGCCATGCTCAAGAACTATACCACTTCATGGGGTGTGGGCGTCATGAATGCCAACAATGCCAACCCGGAACTGAAGTGGGAGACCACCTACTCTACCAACGTAGGTTTCGACTTATCTCTCTTTAACAGCCGCATCGACATCGTGTTCGACTGGTACTACAAGAAGACCAACGACCTGCTGATGATGCTCGACCTGCCAGCCTTCATCGGTTCTGGTACAGGTTCCAAGTATGGTACTGCCTCAAACCCTTGGGGTAACGTAGGTAGCCTGGAGAACAAGGGTATCGAATTCACCATCAATACCGTCAATGTAGAGAACAAGAACTTCTCTTGGCACTCTAACATTGTATTCTCTCTCAACCGCAACAAGGTAGTTTCGCTCGATACGGAAACAGGTACATTGCCACAGACCTTACAGATTGGTTCTGAGACAGCCACAGTTACGAATACCGTAGTAAATCATCCTATCGGTCAGTTCTGGGGCTACAAGGTTATCGGCCGTTTCGACAAGCCAGAAGACTTCTGGTACAAGGATGCCAACGGTAATGTGAAACCAGTTGCTTTACCTGAAGGAGCATCTATTGCCACTAGTCCTACCAGTGGTGGTGTGTTCATTGGTGATTATATCTATGAGGATATCAACGGTGATGGCGTCATCGACAACAACGACCAGACCTTCATCGGTAATCCAGAGCCAAAGTTCACCTTTGGTTTTGGCAACACATTCTCTTACAAAGGCTTCGACCTGAGCATTCAGTTCAGCGGTTCCTACGGCAATAAGGTGATGAACTACGGTCGCCGTTTCCTGGAGATAACAGGTTCTACCAGCAACCAGCTGACCACAGTAATGAACTATGCCCGCCTTGCAAAATATGATGAGAATGGTCCTGAGGACTATCGTAACTACTACGTTGTCAATACCAATACGACAATGCCTCGTTTGTCTACCGAAAGTGGTGTAAACAAGAACAACCGTGTAAGCGATGCTTATGTAGAAGATGGTTCTTACATCCGTCTCCAGAACATAGCCCTCAGCTACACTTTGCCTCGCAAGTGGCTCAGCCACACATTCCTGAACAACGTCAAGCTCTACTGCAACGTTCAGAATGTATTCACTATCACCAAGTATGATGGCTTCGACCCAGAAGTTGGTTCGATGCGCGGTAATGCTCTCCTCAACGGTGTAGACTACAGCCGCTATCCATCACCACGCATCTATACTTTCGGTGTAAATGTGCAGTTCTAAATCATCAACTTCTTAAAGTAACAAGAACATGAAAACAAACATATTAAAATATACATTGGCGCTGGCGGGAATGCTCTCATTCACGGGCTGTGCCAACGACTTCCTGGAGCAGAAGAATACCTACCAGATTTCGCAGGTTAACTTCTTCGACAACGATGAAGCCGTATCACAGGCAGTCATGCCGTTATATAGCTATGTTTGGTACGACTTCAATGATAAGTTCTATTATGGAATGGGCGATGGTCGTGCCAACAACATCACAGCTCAATACTCAGACTATATCTTTCCCTATACCAACTTCACCGAGACAGGTCTTTCCACCGGTCTTACCGAAGCTTGGGGAGCACTTTATTCTGTTGTAGCCCAAGCCAACAATACCATCAACAACATAGCCAACCACTCTACAGCTAATGTAAGTGAGACGGCAAAGATACAAGGTATTGCAGAGGCTCGCTTCATGCGAGGTCTGGCTTACTGGTATATCAGTTCACTCTGGGGTTGTGCCGTTATCTACAACAATACCCAGGATCTGGTCAACAACTATGTTGTAAGTCCTAACCCTGTAGCCGATGGAATCGAGTTTGCCATCCGTGATATGGAGTATGCCGCAGTTCATCTGCCATCAGCTACTCCTGCAACAGGCCGTGTCAACAAGTATGCAGCCTATGCCATGCTCAGCCGTTTCTATCTGTCAATGGCAGGTTTGACTACCAGCGGACGTTATGACGGCAGCAACGTAGCAACAGATGCCAATCGTGGTACACGTAATGAGTATTATCTCGATGCAGCCAAGAAGGCAGCAGCAGTTGTTATCGAACAGGGACCATACAAACTCGCAGATACATACGCAGAGTTGTTTACTGCCTCTACATTTAATAATAATAGCGAGAGCATCTTCCAGTTGCAGTTCCAAGCTGGTGCAGAAGGCGGTCTGGCACAGTCTATGACTCGCTTCCTTGCCTGGAGTACAGCCGTTAACCAGGGAAACTCTTGGGGCGGTTCTACCTATTGTTCTTACGATCTTTGGGAAGAATTCAAGGAATATGAAGACCAGACGCTCGGTACAAAGGTGGATGATGCCATCCGTCGCCACAACTGTATTGCATCTTACGGAGAATCTTATCCTGAATTATCTGCCAATCCAGAGAAACCATACGTATATGGTGAGACCGAGAACGCAGGTTCACAAGGTGCCAATGTCAAGAAGTATGTCATCGGTACCAATGCTGTAAACGGATTTGCGATGAACAACAACTCGGGTATCAATACTTACATGATGCGTCTGGCTGAGGTTTACCTCAACTATGCCGAAGCAGTATTGGGTAATAACGCAACGACTACCGATGCTACAGCCCTCAAGTATTTCAACGAGCTACGCACCCGTGCAGGTGTTCCTACCAAGAACAGCCTCTCCTTCGAAGACATTCGCCATGAGTTCCGTGTAGAGACTGCATTCGAGGGATTGTACTGGTACTTCATCGTCCGCCGCGGATATTATCAGCAGCAGGAGATGGTGAACTATGTCAATCACCAGCATCGCAATGCCAGCTACTACAAGTCAGCTACCCACGAATATGTATTGAGCGAGGATTATGCTGAGCCAGGTCCTAGCGTAGCCACAGCAACAGCAAAGAACCTGACTTTGCCTATCGCTGATACCGACCAGACCAAGAATCCTCTCCTCAAGCCAGATGGTAACGGCAACATAACTACCGTAGCTTACCAGTTTGGCAACCGCGAGGTAGAAGACACCGATTTGTTTAAATAACAGGCACAACCTGTATCATTCATCTTTAATAAATAAAGAATTATGAAAACAATTAAATATCTCTGGACATTGTGCCTCGCATTGGCTGCATTCACCCTTACAGCATGCAGCGATGACGACAACGGCGGAAGCTCGGCTGCAATGCAGATTAACCAGATATACCTGGAGAATGTGGACGACGAGGTAAATCAGGATCGTCCGGTGGAGTTTGCCCGTCTGGGACAGTTGCTCCGAATTGAAGGTTCCGGCTTCAGCGGCTTGAAGAAAATCTATGTCAACGGTTACGAAACTTACTTCAACAACGCCCTGATGACCGATAATAATGTATGGGTTACGCTGAATGCCGCTACTCCGATAGACAAGGCAGATGCTGACGTTCGCAATACCATCGTATTCTATAAGAACGACAACAACAAGCTGGTTTACGAATTTACCATTCGTGCAGCTACACCTGCTGTTTCAAGTGTAGACAACACCTTGCCTAAGGCTGGCGAAACGGTAACCGTTTATGGAGCCAACCTGCAGGAAACAACCAAGGTTACACTTCCTGACGGTACAGAAATTACTGATGGCATCCGCAATGATGCCGACGGCAAATGGTACAGCTTTACCGTTCCAAGTTCTGCCGACCTCACCAAGTCGGGTTCCATCACCAGCGAAGGTGCCAATGGTACAGCCAAGTCACCAACCTATTTCAACGACTTCGGCAACTTCATTACCGATTTCGATGGAAATGGCGAACTGGGTTCATGGAGCGCAACTTACGGTACAGACGATCTCGTAGACGATCCTCTGAACAGCGGCCGTGGAAAGGTAGCATTGCTCGCTCCACAGTCTCTGCTCGATGCAGGCGGTCTGGATGCAGGCGGTAATGGTAAATACTGGGCAACAGCAGGCAACGATAATGCAAGCGACGACTGGAGCCGCATGTACACCACCATCCCTGCCGAGACAAGTGCTTCCGACCTGGCTATCCAGTTCGACATCTATTGTCCGGAGCCATGGGATCTCACTGGTCAGCTCGAAATCTCTCTGCAGAACAACCTGAACGGCTATGGTTGGGGGTCAGCTCCTACAAAGTACAGCGCAGAGTACACCAACACAGCTACCGTATGGGTTCCTTGGCTGAACACAGAGGATGGTTCTCATACAGCCTGGAGCACAGGCGAACGCTGGCAGACCATCACCATTCCGATGACTGCTTTTGGCAATTACGACCCGGAGAAGGCTCCAGACGTAACCTTCCAGAAGATTGTAGAAGACAGAAACGGAGGTTCATACAGGAACTTCGTCCTGTTCCTCGCCAACAGCGACCTGGAATTCTCTGACGACATCAAGTACAAGGCAAGTACCTTCAACCTGAAGATTTATGTAGACAACTTCCGCGTTGTCAGCACCAAGTCTATCACGGTAAAGGACTTCAATGATGACGAAACAGCAACAGAATAATAACCCTTAAATGAAAATCATGATGAAAATCAATAAGATAATGATACCAGTAGTAGCATCAGCGATGCTACTCACTGGTTGCGACGACCAGATCATGCAGTGGGGTAAGCCAGCCAATCATGCTGACGTTACCAAGGCAGAGATTCCTATCGCCGTAAAGGAAGTCATCGCCAACTACGATAATATCAAGGACTATGCCCAGCAGTACACACCGAACATGAAGATAGGTATCGGTATGGGTGCTGACTTATATGCGAACAACGAGAATGGCGAAGGCGATTTGGCAAATGCCAACTATCAGGTATTTACACCGGGCAATGCGATGAAGAATGATGCCATTATGGGCAACAGCGGTTCTCTGAACTTCGCTACCGTAGACAAGCTCCTTGCAGCATTGGATGGCAACATGCAACTCTACGGGCATAACTTCTTCTGGCACACACAGCAGAACCAGACTTATCTGAAATCGCTCATCGCCCCTACCCTGGTGGTAGAAAGTGATGGCGATATTGCCAACGTTCTCTCAGGCGATGCATCCGACTTCAATGGTGGAAGCACTGGCGGTTGGGGCTCATGGGGCAGCAACAAGGAAAGTGCTGAAGTTGTATCTGGAGCCGGACAGGATGGGTCAGCAGCCCTCGTTCTGAAGAACAAGGGTGATGGCAATGCATGGGAAGCCCAGTGTGCCTATACATTCAATGATTATCTGGAGATGAACAAGACATACGTCATCAAGTTCAAGGCGAAGTCTACTTCTCCTGCCGGTGAATTGCAATTCCAGTATCAGAATGGAACCACATACAGTTCTCAGGGCGGATATAATACTTGCAACGTAGGTACCGACTGGCAAACCTTCCAGTATGAGTTCACCATTGACAAATATGACGATGTGAACCGCATCATCCTCAACTTCGGTAAGGTAGGCGCTACCTATACCATCGACGATATCCAGTTTGGTTTAAAGCAGGAAGACCCGATGAACAATGTACTTGCAGGTGATGCATCAGACTTCGAAGGTGGAACCACAGGCAATTGGGGCTCTTGGGGTAGCAACAAGGAAAGTGCCGAAGTAGAAGAAGGCGTAGGCTATAACAACAGCAAGGCTCTTGCCTTGAAGAACAAGGGCGACGGCAATGCATGGGAAGCCCAGTGTGCCTATACCTTCGACGATGCGCTGCAGGAAGGCAAGAAGTATATCATCCAGTTCTATGCCAAGTCTACTTCTTCTGCAGGTGAATTGCAGTTCCAGTATCAGAATGGAACCACATACGCTTCTCAGGGCGGTTACAATACCTTTAGCGTTGGTACCGATTGGGTGAAATGCGAATTCACCTTTACCCCTGCTTACGATGATGCCAACCGCATCATCCTCAACTTCGGCAAGGTAGGCGCTACCTATTATATAGATAACATCAAGTTCGGTCTTGCCAAGGATCAGAGTACCGCAACAAGAGGCATCCAGTATGTTCTGGCTAGAAACGGAAAGGCAAGAAAGGCCACCCGTGCCGGCAGCAAGATGTACTACGTACTGAAGACTCCTGCCGAGAAGCAGGCTGCCCTCGAAGGTGCAATGGATGCATGGGTAAGCGGTGTAGCTAATCACTTGAAGGAAAAGAACGTGGTGCCTTTCGGCTACGATGTCATCAACGAACCTATCGCCGACGGCAGCTATGGTCGCCGTGGATATGATGGTGTATTCGGAATGGAAGGCGACAGCGAACCTACCGAGTCAGAAGCAGATGGTCTGAGCCTCAACTGGGAATCAGGTCACTGGTACTGGGGCTATTACGTAAAGGATTACCCTGTCAAGGCATTCCAGCTGGCACGCAAGTATCTGCCTGCAGATACCAAGCTCTTCGTCAACGACTACAACCTGGAGACTTCTCCTAAGAAACTCGAAGCGCTCATCAAGTTCGCAAAGGAAATAGATGAGAAGAACGGCTCTCCTATTGTAGATGGTATCGGAACCCAGATGCACGTCACACTCAATTGCAGCGACGATGCAGAGAAGAACGCAGCTAGCATTGCGGAGCTGAAGGCAAAGGTAGATGCCATGTTCCAGACGATGGCTGCCACAGGCAAGCTGGTTCGTGTAACCGAGCTCGACCTTTCTCTCGGCACCGGCACTCCATCCAGCAACCAGTATAAGGCACAGAGCGATGCCTACCGCATGATAGTGGAGAGCTACAAGGCAAATGTGCCAGAGGCTCAGCAGAGCGGTATCACCATCTGGAGTCTGTCAGACAACGAGGCTGAACACGAATACTGGCTCAAGGGTCAGGTGCCTAACCTCTTCGACAAGGACTACAAGCGCAAGTGGGCTTACAAGGGCTTCTGCGATGGTATCGCCGGCGAAGATCTCGGTCTGAAGTATGGTGGCGAAGAATACAAAGCTTACTATGAGAAGAACAATGTTTCTTCTACCGTAGACAAGTAATTAAAGAGAAAATTCATGAAAATCTGTCGCAATCTCACTTTTTTATCGAGATTACGACAGATTTCTCGTTTAAAAGTTGTCGTAATCTTGCTTTTTTTCTGAGATTACGACAGAATTCTCGATTTAAGCCCCTAAAAGTCCTTAGGAAAATGTGATGATTTAACAGAAAAGTCCTTAGGAAAATGTGATAAATATACTTAAAAGTCCTTAGGAAAATGTGATTTTCCTTGCGTAATTCACTGTTTATTAGTATCTTTGCCAAAACATAATTTTTAGCGTATGGAAAGACTACTTATATCCCAATTGTTAAAATGGAAAGACAGTCAAGGAAGGAAGCCACTCATACTGGAAGGTGCAAGACAAGTTGGCAAGACTTGGCTACTGAAAGAATTTGGGCGCAAATACTTCAAAGACGTATGTTACATCAACTTCGAACAGAGTGATGTACTCGAAGAGATATTTGCTGGCGACTTATCACCACAACGCATTATAGAACAGCTCTCTATATATAATGGTAAGATGATAATACCCGAGGAAACTCTTATTATCTTCGATGAAGTACAAGAGATGCCAAGAGCACTCACCTCTTTGAAGTATTTCTGCGAAGAGACACCAGAGTATGCCATCTGCTGCGCAGGCTCATTGCTAGGCATAGCCCTGCACGAAGGCACATCCTTCCCTGTAGGAAAGACAGATTTCCTGCATCTATATCCCATGTCCTTTAAAGAGTTTCTGCTAGCAAACGGAGAGAACATGCTGGTAGACTATATCGATAAAGGAAACAGAAACCTGGGAGCATTCGAGGCTCGCCTTACAGATTATCTGAAAAAATACATGATAATAGGAGGTATGCCTGCTGTTGTAACAGAGTGGCTGGGCAGCAAAGACTACAACAAGGTAAACCGCATCCAGCAGGAACTGATAGCAGCCTACCAGAAAGACTTCTCCAAACATGCTCCAAAGAATATGGTCGAGAAAATCCGTTATGTATGGAACAGCATCCCTTCGCAACTGGCGAAGGAAAACAAGAAGTTTGTCTATGGACTGGTGAGAGAGGGAGCCAGAGCACGGGAATATGAGGATGCCATCATGTGGCTTTCTGATGCAGGTGAAATCATCAGAACCAACAATGTCAGCAAGCCCGACATCCCGATTTCAGCCTATGCTGATCTCAAATCGTTTAAGGTATTCTTACTGGATGTAGGTCTGTTGAGGGCAATGAGCAAGATTTCGCCGAAAGTAATATTAGAAGGAAGCAGAATCTTTGAAGAGTTTAAGAGAGCGTTGACAGAACAGTATGTCTGTCAGGAACTTCAGAACTTTACAGAAACTCTGGAAACCAATTATTATTGGTCTTCCTCAGCCACTGCAGAGGTTGACTTCCTTATTTCCGACGGTTTGGATGTATATCCACTGGAAGCAAAGGCAGGAGTAACCATGAATGCCAAGAGTTTGAAACTGTATCGGGAAAAATATTCACCCAAATGGTCGGTTCGCACCAGTCTCTTGCCATACGAGAGAAACAACAGTTCAAAAACCATCAACATCCCCCTCTATATGCTCTTTGTTCTAGACAAAGAATTAAAGGCAGAAAGTTAGTATTTCAGCGAAAGCGGCAGTTTTTGACAAAACTGCCGCTTTCGCTTGTTTTTCATAAGCAAAAGTGTATAAAAACCGCATATTTATAACAAAATATCGAGCAAAGTGCAACTTTTCTAGAAAAAAGTTTGGTGATTTCCTAAAAAATGCTTATTTTTGCAGCCGATTAAAAATATTATTAAAATTTAGTGAAGTTTGAGATACTTCCCTATATATAATAAGGTATGGCAACATACCCACCCCCACCAGTTCGGAATAAGAGTTGGAGACGGGAAATGAGCCCCCACGCTCAATAAAAGTTGGGAGGATATGTAGTGAGAAAGAAATATAAAACATTATATATTTATTAATTAATTAAACGAGAGAGATTTATGGAAAAAAGACTCATGACGTTTATTGCCTGCCTCTTCCTCAGTCTGGGAATGGCGTTGGCACAAACTCAAGTTTCCGGTACTATTACCTCTTCTGAGGATGGAAGCCCAGTTATTGGTGCCTCTATCAAAGTAGCAGGTACCAATACCGGTACAGTTACCGATGTTGATGGTAACTTCTCATTGAATGCTCCTGCAAATGCTAAGTTGGAGATTTCTTACATCGGTATGATTGGTAAGACTGTAAAGGCTGGCAAGAACATGAAAATTGTTCTTGACCCAGACAATCATGCATTGGATGAAGTCATGGTTGTTGCTTTCGGTACTGCTAAGAAGAGTGCATTTACCGGTTCTGCAGCCGTGGTAGGTTCTGAGGAACTTTCTAAGAAGATTTCAACTAACGTAACTGATGCTTTGGTTGGTTCTGTGCCTGGCTTGCAGTTGCGTGGTACTTCTGGTCAGCCTGGTTCTGACAACAACGGCGTCAACATCCGTGGTATTGCCTCTATGTATGCAGCAACAGCACCTTTGGTTATTGTTGATGGTGCTCCTTATCCAGGTAACCTTTCTTCAATTCCAACTGAAGATATCGAGTCTGTAACCGTATTGAAAGATGCTGCATCTGCTGCACTTTATGGTGCTCGTGGTGCTGCTGGTGTTATCCTGATTATAACAAAGAGTGGTAAGAACAAGGACGCAGAGGTTACTGTTGACATGAAGTGGGGTTCCAACTCACGTGCTATCCCAGAATATGATGTTATCCGTGATCCAGGTCAGTATTATGAGGCTTATTATATGCAGTATAATAATTATGCATTGTCAAGAGGTATGGATGCAACTTCTGCAAATGCTTGGGCTAACAAAACGATGCTTAATCAGTTGGTATACAATTGCTACACCTTGCCAGACGGAGAGTCTTTAATTGGCACTGACGGCAAGTTGAATCCCAATGCAACTCTTGGCAGAACCATTACCGCAAACGGGCAGACTCTTTATTTGACACCAGACAACTGGGCTGATGCTGCTTACAAAAATTCGTTCCGCCAGGAATATAACATCAGTGTAAGGGGAGCTTTGGATCGTGGCTCTTTCTATGCTAGTTTAGGCTACTTGGATGACAATGGTGTTATCGAAAACTCTAGTTACAAGCGTTATAGTGGACGTATCAAGGCAGACTATCAGGCAAAGAAATGGTTGAAACTTGCTGCCAACGCTCAGTTCGTTCATTCAGACACAGAGCAGAACCCTAACTTGAGTTCTACTACAGGTAGCTCAGGTAACATGTTCTACTTTGTATCACGTATTGCTCCAATTTATCCTCTTTACATTCGTGGTGTCGATGAGAGTGGTAATCCTTACATTCTCACAGACCAATACGGTCACAAGAGATATGATTACGGTACTCCAGCTAATGGTTATGGTATGACTCGTCCATACATGGCTACTGGCAACCCTATTGCAGCCAACCAGTACAACAAGTGGAAGCAAGGTATGAACCAGATCAACGCCAACATTGCTGCGGACATCAGTTTTACAGATTGGTTGAAGTTGAATCTGTCTAGCACCGTAACATACGATGTGTTTGATTTGCACGACTATTTGAACTCTTTCGAGGGTCCTAATGCTGGTGCAAATGGTTCTTTGAAAAAGAGCAATACAGCGAACTTGAGAACAAACAATGTCCAGACATTGACATTCCTCAAGCAGTTTGGCAAGCACAATGTTGATGCATTGCTCGGACATGAATACTATCGTCAGAATGTGAAGTATCTTGAAGGTAATGCTCGTTATGAGTTCTCTCCATATATTCAGGAACTCTATGCGTATGCCAATCCTTATAGCAACACCTCATACCAAACCGACTACAACGTAGAAGGTTACTTCGGTCGTGCACAGTACAACTACGATGAGAAGTACTTCGCTTCTGCCTCTTATCGTCGAGACGGTTCTTCCTACTTTGCAAAGTCACATCGTTGGGGTAATTTCTGGTCTCTTGGTGCCGCTTGGATTATCAGCAAGGAAAGTTGGTTTAACGCTCCTTGGGTAGATAACTTGAAGTTGAAAGTATCTTATGGTCAGCAAGGTAATGATAACATTGGTAGCTTTGCTTATACCAATCTTTACACACTTACCATTGCAGGTACAACAACTATTTCTCCTTCATTCTACAGAGTAGGTAATGAAGATATCACATGGGAGACGACCAACAACTTCAACGTAGGTGTAGAGTTCTCGCTCTTCAAGAATAGACTGAGCGGTAACATCGACTTCTACTCCAAGAAGACATCCGACTTGCTTTTCTGGCTGTCTATTCCAGAGTCAAATGGTTCTCGTGGTTACTATGGCAACGTAGGCGACATTCGAAACAACGGTATTGAATTTGCCTTGACTGGTTCTATCATTCGCACACGTGATTTAGATTGGTCTGTAAGTTTGAATATGTCTCATAACTCTACCAAGGTTCTCAAATTGCCTGAGTCAAAGACAAAGGATTATGGCGGATTCTCTGAGGCAAACCCAACAAGAACATTCCAATATTGGTATCGTGAGGGCGGTCCGCTTTATAACGCTTTCTTACCTAAATATGCTGGCGTAAGCGAAGATGGTCAAGCTCTTTACTGGGTTGACGACGAGTTGCAGGAAGCAAATGCAGGAACACGCCCTGGTAAGAATATGAGTTCTACCACAACAGATTACTCTAAGGCTACCTATTATGAGATGGGTTCATTGCTGCCAAAGGTATTTGGAGGTTTCAGTACAAACTTTTGCTTCAAAGGATTTGATGCTTCCTTGATTTTCGACTTCCAGCTTGGTGGTAAGGTATATGATAGTGGTTACGCAGTTCTTATGGATAATGCATACAGTGCAGGTAGAGGATTGGGACTCCACAAAGATATCTTCAAGTCTTGGAGCGCAGACAATACTTCATCCAATATTCCTCGCTATCAGTATGGTGACCAGTATGCGGCATCACGCAGTGACAGATTCTTGGAAAGTGCAAGTTATCTCAACTTCCAATCATTTTCTGTAGGTTATACCTTCCCTAAAGGTATGATTCCACTGTTGTCTAAGCTTCGTGTTTATGTAATGGGCGAGAACCTCTGCTTCTGGTCTGCTCGTAAGGGTCTTGATCCTCGTTTCTCATACGATGGCTCAAGCAGCTACGGTTCTTACTCTCCAACTCGTAACATTTCTGGTGGCATCCAGGTTACATTCTAATAAGGAAAGAGTTGTTTAACTGATAAAATGAAATTTCAAAATGAACAAGAATATAATTAAATTCATTGCAGTCTCGTTGATGGCCACTTCATTGACGAGTTGTATAAAGGAGTTTGATGCAGAAAAGGGTTATGTTAGCCAGAAGGAGTTGGAAGAAGCGCCTAAAGCTTTTGCTTCTCTTGTTGATGCTATCACATCAAACCTTTCTGGAGAATACACATATAGTGGTTCTAGTCAATATGCAAACGACTGGGGCTATCCATCTATACTCATTCAGAATGACATTATGGGACAGGATATTGTGCCAGCCGATTGCTCTGGCTCAGAATGGTTTGCAACTTGGTATGCAGGTCAAGCTGAAGGTTTGGGGCCAAACTATGCTCTGTGTCAAATGCCTTGGACATATTATTACTTATGGATTAAGAACTGCAACACTGTTATAGCTTATCCTAATGGTGAGCCTACAGAAAGCCAAAAGGCTGGAGTTGGTCAAGCGTATGCCATGCGTGCAATGTTCTATCTCGACCTCGCTCGCATGTATAGCGCAAAGACTTATGCAGAGGACAAGAATGCATTGACTGTACCAAAGATAACAGAAGCTACAACAAGAGAGATGTCTACAAACAACCCTCGAATGACTAATGAGGAGGCGTTTAACTTCATCCTCTCTGATCTTGACAAGGCTGAGGAGTATTTGGCAGGATATGAGCGTACCACAAAGTATACACCTGACTTGTCTGTTGTATACGGTTTGAAAGCTCGTACATATTTAACGATGGAGGATTGGGTAAATGCAGAGAAATATGCCAAGTTGGCTCAGACTGGTTATCAAGTAATGACAGCTGATGAATATACCAGTCATACCGAAGGGTTTAACACTGCCAATGAGTCTTGGATGTTGGCAACTCGCAACGTTGCAACCAATACCAACATCAAGGATAATGATGGTGATGGTTCTTGGGGCGCAAAGATGACAACAGAGCAAGGCTCTGGCTGTGGCTATGGTGCCAACTATGGTTATCCTTTGTATATAGACCGCCACTTGTATGAGACAATTCCTTCAACAGACTGTCGCAAGAAGTGCTTCGTTGATTTTGCTGTTGATTCTTACACAGATGAAAACAGTATATTGGAAGCTTTAAAGGTGAATACAGACTATCCAGAATTACTTAAAGCCAACAAACATTCTTTGGGTGGTATTACCGCTAAATTCAAGAATGCTGGCGGTGCAGCTGGAGTAATGGATCAATATGTAGGTTGGTGTATGGATATCCCTTTGATGCGTGTGGAGGAAATGAAACTTATCGAGGCTGAAGCTGTAGGTATGCAAAGTGGTCGAGAAGCAGAAGGTATTCAGTTGCTTACCACCTTTGCTAAGACACGTGACCCTCAGTATGTATATGGCACTCACAATGAGGCATACTACAATACTTCTACCAGCAAATTCCAAAATGAAGTTTGGTGGGAGCGTCGAACAGAGTTCTGGGGAGAAGGTTTAGCTACTTATGATATCAAGCGCTTGAAGAAGGGTATCATACGTAGCTACGAAAACAGCAATCACCCTGAGTTGTATCGTTGGAATATGCAAGAGACTCCAGAATGGATGAATCGTTGCTTGCCAAGGGCTGAGACTTCATACAATACAGGAATCACTGAGAACAACCCTACACCATCTGCTCCTGTAGGTGATAGTCCGAAATATAATTGGTAATTTTTGTATTACGATAATTAAGGTGTGCTCACTCGCCGCTCGTCATAGAGCGCAGTGGGCACACCTTTTTTTATTTTTCTCTCCACCCGAAAAACATCCAAGAAAAAACTTCCTTTATTCCTTGCTTCATTCGACAGAAAAGCGTATCTTTCCTCTATAAAAACAAAGTAGCGTAAGAAAGAACTAGCCAATATAGTGTCTTCCATAACATTTATGGGCTTTCCCAAGAAGAAACGATGGCAATAGTATTTATACAAATCGGTTTTTGATGGAATGCTTGAGAAACAAAGATTCTCAATACATGACAACATTTCTTATCCCGAACTGAGGTAAATACTGGCTCAGGGGAGATTGTCCGTGGATAATCGGTACCATGCTATCACTGCAATCGGTACCTCTTGTATCGCTGCAAACGGTACCAAGATTTCAGTTCTGCTGTCGAGTAAGTGGAGGGAATTTCACCCACCCTTCTCTCGGAACCATGCTTGACAGCCTCCCATCACAAGGCTCTTCGCACTTAACTCTTTTGTTCATAAGTTTATATTCTTTATTAACCTAGACGTGGATAGGGTACAAATCCCTTTACCCAGGGTAAAAACTCATTTCTGTTGTGTGCCGCATACTCCACAAGCCATTCATACGCTTTGCTAAACTTCTTACCCTTGGAGAAGCGCTTGTACTTACGCATCACCCATCGGATCAGTCGCTCATTGATGTACTTTAACACCTTGCGGAACTCAGACGGCAATAGTAACATCCGATTTCGTACTCCTAAATGCCTCTACTTAAAATTTATGGCACATGTGCCACTTTTTAAAAGTAGAAGCCTATTCTAATATGTTTCGTTGCAAAAGAAAATCAAACAAGCTTATGAACAAGATGCCTGCTTCATTGTGATGAGAAACAATATTGTCCTTTACTATGATTATCTTCTGGAAGTTATCTGAGATATGTTTTAGTGATGCAGATTCTTGTTCTATCTTTTCCTTATCTGGAAGAGCAAGGGCAGACTGGATGTAATAACGCTTAGAGCCATTGTTGACTACAAAATCTACTTCCAATTGCTTGCGCATCATTCCTTGTTGCGGTGTTCGGGTACGAGTTTCTACCATACCAACATCCACAAGATAGCCACGGCATCGTAATTCATTGTATATCACATTTTCCATGAGATGGGTTTCTTCTATTTGACGGAAATCCAGAAGGCTATTGCGCAGTCCTAAGTCTACGAAATAGTATTTAGACAATGTACCGATGTACTTTTTCCCCTTAATGTCATACCGCATCGCTTTCTCTATCAGGAAGGCTTCTTGCAAGAATCCTAAGTAATTGTCGATTGTTAACGGAGACAGATCTGCATTGCTTACGCTCTTGAAAGTGTTGCTCAATTTATTCGGATTGCATGGTGAGCCTACCGATGATGCCATTACTTTAACAAGAGAGTCGAACTCCGTGTTTTTCTTGACATTATTTCTGTCTATCAAGTCTTTTAGATACACCGTAGTATAGAGATTACGCAGATAACTCATCTTCTTTTGCTGGGTATCCAAAGACAAGATTAAAGGCAAACTGCCATACGTAATATAATCTCGCCATGCATTTTCTTTGTTGCCATCGTAAGCCGATACATATTCAGAAAAAGACAGAGGGTAAATACGTATTTCATCACCTCTTCCTCTGAACTCTGTGGCAATGTCGGAAGATAGAAACTTAGAATTGCTTCCTGTTACGTAGACATCCACATTGTCTATATGAAGAAGACTGTTCAAGGCTCCAACAAAGTTGTTTACCATTTGAACTTCATCCAATAGGACATAATGAATTTCAGAATCTTTGATGTTACCTTTAATATAGTGTAGCAGTTTCTTGGGGTCACAGTATTCATCGTTCAGTATATCATCCAAAGCCAGAGATATAATATGGTCTGGAGAAATGCCATCTGCCAGGAGATGATCTCTAAACAACTTGAATAGAAGATATGATTTGCCACATCTTCTGATACCTGTAACTATCTTTATCAAGCCATTTTGTTTGCTTGATATGAGTTGGTTGAGATAATATTCGCGCTTAATTTCCTTCATGCTACTTAAAATTTCTGGCACATGTGCCACTTTTTTTAAGTGCAAAGATATGCGAAAGTAGAGTTCTAACCAAAAATTTTTAGATTTATTATACTAAAAAGGTGTGCGCACTAGCCGCTCTATCCTTAGATTATAGGGCATTCTTGCTATTGGACAGGTAACAAACCTGACCTCCCAGTTATCCCTTGCTAAAACTTTTCTTCTCATTTCCTTGCATCTTTCAGAAGAAAAGCGTATCTTTGCATATGATTAGCGAGGGTGCGGCATTTTGAGAGTAACTTTCATTGTGTTAGCAACATAATCGATATAGAAGATAAAGGTTCAAACATTAAAACATGGAGGTAATATGAATTTATTGAAACAAAAAAAACATACTAGCTCCACATTAACAATAGAAATATGAAAAGAAAGCTACATGACATATATAAGGGACAAATTAAGATAAATAAATCGTGGCTAGACAGTTACAAGGATTATGTCCCAAAAATTGTGAGCATCATCAAGAAAGGAGTTTCATCCGAAGATAAAAATGGTGAGACTTTTAATCAATTCTTTTCATCAAATAGCTCTGTATCCAACTTAGGGCAAGGGGCTATTTCGAATGATAATATTGCAGTACTTAAACAATATTGGTCAGAATTAGAGCCACATTTCCAAAAATTAGCAAATAATCCTAATTGCTTTTTAAAAGAAGAATACCAGCAAATAGATAAAATAATAAGAGCACATACTACAAATCATCGCAAAATTGCAACTCATCGACTGATAGCAACAGTACAACCCCATATGTTTTGTACTATAATCAAAGACAACGATTTGCGTACTTTATATAAATACTTGCATCAGTTGGTAGAGGGAGAGATTCCCCAATACGTTCAAGATTGGTATGAAAGTAGCAAACAGATAAGAGATTATTTTCGGAAAAATATAACAGATGAAGAAGATGAATATCTCATAGATATTTTACCTTGGCACTTTAAAGAATATTTTGACTCATATAAAAGAACAATAGATATGGAAAATAAATTAGTTGAATCATACAAGCAGGAAGTCATCGACAACAAAAACCTTATCCTCTCTGGTGCGCCAGGAACGGGAAAGAGTTATCTTGCCAGACTAATAGCAGCTAGCATTATCGGTTGTGACAAAGACGAGCTCATCGGCAGCAAGCAATTTCAGTTCGTTCAATTTCATCCATCTTACGACTATACGGATTTTGTTGAAGGTCTGCGCCCTTATCAAAAAGAAGGTAGCAACGATATTGGATTCAAACTGGAGCCGGGCATTTTTTATCGTTTCTGCCAAGATGCTTTGGAAGACAAAGAGAATAATTACGTCTTTGTGATAGATGAAATCAATCGTGGTGAAATCTCTAAGATATTCGGTGAACTGATCTTTTCTGTCGAGCCAAGTTATAGGGGACCTAAGGGAAATGTTACAACACAGTTTGCCAACCTACATAAAGAAGAAAATGAGTTTGACAGAATGACTGATAACAAAAGAAAAGGAAACTTTTTCGTACCAGAGAACGTATTTATCATCGCAACAATGAATGATATAGACCGAAGCGTCGAGAACCTAGACTTTGCTTTCAGAAGACGCTTCCCTACAGAATACATCAAATGGGATGACACGTTGGATTCTATCTTGGAAACTTTGACCATTAGTTTCAAAGAAGAAGCCAAAGAAGCCTTAACAAGACTGAACCAAGCAATAGCAGAGGAAGAGGAACTGGGAGAGGACTATACCATCGGAGGTGCTTACCTGCTACATCTTAAAGATATGGGCGACGCAAACAGTTCGCTGGAAGCCTTTTGGAATAGCTATTTGGGAACTATAATCAATGAGTATCTGAAGGGATTACTTTCACAAAAGGATCTTAAAGAAAAGGTTACCTCATTAAAGAATAAATTTCTCGAAGCAAAAACTGATAAACAATAGAAATTGACTATCATGATTGAACTGGAAGATAATCACACAAAAAATATAGAGAGCATCAATCCGCAAGAGAAAGAACTGATGACTACTTTGTCTGAGCATAGCTTGAATTGGCTGATAGAGAAAGACAACGTATTGGTATTTCCTAACTCATTTCAAGCGGGTGACGGCGACCAACATGTATTAACGAGCCATTGCCAAGAAACGTGTTGGTCCGTTCAAACATACAATCTTATCGGCTACATCGGAAAAGGAGATGCAGAAATCAAAATCAATTCTCGTTTCGATGCAGCAGGCCAGTACAACTTCTTACATTATCTCTTGCTAAAAACTCAAAATGTCAACTTGTTTAATTATGAGGTAAAGAGTGACAGAAAGGACAGCATGTTCGACTTACTCAAGTTTCTTTTCCCAAAATATTTGAATGAGGCCTTGTCGTCAGGCATCTTAAAAATGTATGATTCTTTTAGCTATAATGATTGCAAGATGAAGGGGCACATCGATGTAAACAGACACATCAAGAACAACCTGCCGTTTAGGGGGAATATTGCTTACCTCTTAAGAGAGCATACTTGCGACAATTATATTATACACCTGATATGTTACACTATCGATTATCTGCAAAAAGATAGAATCGGGCGGTTTCTCCTAACGAAAGACGAAGTTACCAAACATAATATCGAGCGGATACATAACTGGGGGAAATCATATAGGAAATACACTTTAAGCCAAACATTCAGCAGAAATTTAAGGACTCCTATACATCCTCTGTATATCAAGTACAGACCTTTGCAAAAGCTTTGTCTCGCTTTACTACGGCATAGGCATATCTCTTATCATGAAGATACAGAGAAAGTACATGGTGTTTTGTTTGATGCGGCATGGTTATGGGAAGAATATGTCGCATTAGTCATAAAAGATAGCTATAAGCATATCGTTAAAGGAAATGGATTTAAACTTCTCTCTGACGGAGATGAAAAATTTCAAGAGATTATCCCCGATTTTTTGAGTCGAGGAGAAGATAACAGAATTGTTGCGGATACCAAGTATATTCCATTAGACGGCACAAAGAATCTGTCTGCAGATAGAGCAGCAGCTATATACTATAAAACTATCATGTACATGTATCGTTTCAACTCGAATAAAGGACTTTTGCTCTATCCCAGTAAGGATGACAATACTTCCTATCCAAAAGATTTCAGAATTATAGAAACAAACGGAAGTCTAGTAAAAATCCCCATGAAGATATCAACCAAAAAAGATTTTTGGGAATTTGCAGAAGATATGAAGCACAATGAAAAAGAGTTTCTTATAGCCATAAAAAAGATAAAAGCTTAAGAGATAACAAGGTGTATCCTTATTGCTCAACACAATGAGCAAAGGGATACACCTTTTTCTTTTTATCTCTCTCAAACATTTTCGACCTGTATGGTTGAAATAGTTTTATATCTCCTCGCAAGCCACCATTTCCGCTCCGCGGTAGATAACCACCAGCTTGTGGAGCTTTGTAGTCTTTACTGCCTCTCTGACCATATCACTGTCCGCATAGCGAGAGATTTGAGCTGAAGCCTCCTCGAAGAGCTTTTTCACTTGCTCATCTGTGGTTTGGCTCTTGCAATATTTCAACTCGATGATGTATGAATCTACCATGTCCTTGTAGATGTCACAGAGCGGAGAGAGGAAGATGTCGGCATAGCCGCCGTCATTGTCCAGCTCAGAGATAGGGCGATAGAACTTGTTCTGGCTTGTCATCGCCAAGGTGAAGCCATGCACGAAAGCCTCTCCCTTCTGCTTGTCTCGCTGGGAGGAGTACTTCTTCAGGCAGTCGGCTATATACTCAAAGTATGGCTTGAATTGTCCATCGTATGCCAGTTTGCTCTCCAGTTTACCCTTGCTATATCTATCGTATACCAAATCGTCCTGCTTGGATGAACTGGCCAATCTCTATCAACGAAGTAAACAACAATGCAGCAGTTAGAGACTACAACAATCCAAGTTGTACTGATGCATACAAATAAAAATCCGAACAAGATTTAAATATCAATAAGGTGTATCCTTCTTGCCCAACATGTCGGGCAAGCGGGATACACCTTTTTCTTTTTATCTCCCTCAGTCTCAAATATTTTCCAATAATTCCTTGCATCTTTCAGAAGAAAAGCGTATCTTTGCAGTCGAATAGTATTAATCCTTTAAAATAGGAGGTAAATATGGAATTATTTGATAGCAAAAGACAAGAAAGGATGCAAGCTGTAATCAAAGAGATTACTGCTAGCAAAGAAAATGCGATAAAGTTTCTTAAGGAAGCAGGCATCCTGCTCCCTGATGGGCAATTAGCACCACACCTACGATGAAAGAGTCTCTATATTCAAGAAGATCCAACCTTGTTGTTGGGTTTCATGGCTGTGACAAATCTGTAGTGGATGCAGTGATTGCTGGCAAAACCGAACTTCTTGCTAGCGCCAATGACTATGACTGGCTAGGCAATGGTATATATTTTTGGGAAAATAATGAAGATAGGGCCTGGCAATGGGCTAAACAATTGTCAACAAGAAAAAGCTCCAGTGTAAAAGAACCAGCCGTAATAGGTGCAATTATAGACCTTGGCTATTGTCTGGATTTAACAGATAGTTTTTATTTGCAAGAATTAAAAACTTCTTATTCTGTACTCAAAGAACTTTATGCTGATGCTAACATGCCATTACCTAGAAATGAAACAATTGGCAAATCAACAGATTTGTTGATTAGAAAATTAGATTGTGCTGTTGTTCAAACAGCCAGAAGAATTAATGCAAAAGCCAACCAGCATCCTTACGATTCCGTGAAGGGTGTATTTTGGGAGGGGCAAGAACTTTATCCTAATGCGGGATTTAGAGAAAAGAACCATATTCAGATATGTGTCTGCAATCCAAACTGCATCAAGGGATATTTCCTGCCTAGAGGTATTAATCCAGATTATCCTAATCCATAACTATTACTCGTTTGTAAAAAACTACACGAACAGTTACAGATAGTAACAGCCAAGGCGGGCTGAATGAGCAATGAGCCACATAGCTCAGGACACCGCACTAGGTGAAATATCGCTATGCAAACTACACCCTATAAGGGCAAAAGCTTTGGTATATAATATATTCCATCAGCATTCTGTACTTTGATCTGGGAAAGGGAAAACTATAATGTAATAAGGTATATCCTTCTTGCCCCATACATCGGGCAAGCGAGGATACACCTTATTCTTTTTATCTCTCTCAAACATTTTCGACCAGTATGGTTGAAATAGTTTTATATCTCCTCGCAAGCCACCATTTCCGCTCCGCGGTAGATAACCACCAGCTTGTGGAGCTTTGTAGTCTTTACTGCCTCTCTGACCATATCACTGTCCGCATAGCGAGAGATTTGAGCTGAAGCCTCCTCGAAGAGCTTTTTCACTTGCTCATCTGTGGTTTGGCTCTTGCAATATTTCAACTCGATGATGTATGAATCTACCATGTCCTTGTAGATGTCACAGAGCGGAGAGAGGAAGATGTCGGCATAGCCGCCGTCATTGTCCAGCTCAGAGATAGGGCGATAGAACTTGTTCTGGCTTGTCATCGCCAAGGTGAAGCCATGCACGAAAGCCTCTCCCTTCTGCTTGTCTCGCTGGGAGGAGTACTTCTTCAGGCAGTCGGCGATATACTCAAAGTATGGCTTGTATTCTCCATGATAAGCCAGTTTGCTCTCCAGTTTCCCCTTGCTATATCTATCATATACCAAGTCATTCTCCTTGTAGGTGTCGAGCAGGTAGGTGTACATCTGGTCACGCACCACCTCATTCGGGATGATGAACTTGGTCTCACCATCAT
>OGIF01000105.1_pt1 | contig 40047 bp, 27 predicted proteins | sample 1571711 | NCBI WGS metagenome assembly OGIF01 (sample SAMEA2581949, study PRJEB24529) | metagenome | biome: Human gut stool | place: China | collected 2011
CCCTCTTTCTTTTTTCTCGTCATATCTGTTTGAAATAAGCCCCACGTAAACATGGAGTGAGGCTTACTGTCGTTTTAAATGAAGCTTACTTCATTTTCTTTTTTAGAATATTCTGCCGCCTGGACGACCACCGCCAAAACCGCCATTGAAAGGACGGCCATGGAAGTTTGGACGGCCACCAGGACCACCAGGACCTTCAGGTCCACCCCTACGGGCATCCTTGCCTCCGAAGAGATTCAGGCGGTAAATCACGTGCAGCATCGCATAGCTGTTGATGGCATTATACTCCGTATCCGTACGGGATGTAGCAGAAATGGCACGAGAGAAGGTGCTCTGCTGGCGGAGGATATCGTAGAACTGCAGCATGATGGTAAGAGGCTTGCCCTTCAGGAAGCCTTGAGAGAGCTGCGCATTCCATACAAACTCATCCGTATTCATGCTGCTGTCGCTATAACCGCGGCGGCTGCTGATAGAGAGGCTTGAGTTCAGACTGGTGCCCCAAGGCGCTGTAAGCGTCATGCTAGGACCATAAGAGAACTGCCAGGTATTGAGGTTGCTGTTTGGCTGCAACTTGTTTGTAGCATGGTTATAATTCAATGTTCCATCGAGCGAAAGCTCCAGCCAGTTGTTGCGATAGCTGAAAGAGAGGCGCTCTCTCCAAGTAGTACTGCGGGTGGTATTCTTCTGGGAATCAGACTGCTTGTCGAGACTCAGATAACTCACGTAGTTGTTGTAACCCAAGTAGGTGTCGGTATTCAAGTTCCATACACCGGCACTATCGATAGAGCAGTTGAACATAAAGGCTCCCATCACATTCCAGTTGCCATTGATATTCTCAGGTCGGGTGATTCTACCACCAGTCTTCTCATCGTAGGTCACCTTGTTGCTGATGCTATTGTTGGTGGTTGAGAAGTTGATGAAGGTCATGACACCCTTGTTGTGGTTCTGCACGAAATTGTTGTAGAACAATCGGAAGTTCTGGGTGAACGATGGCTTCAAACCAGGGTTACCCTTCGAGATGTTCAGCGGGTCGCTGTTATCTGTGATATCAAGCAACTGAGAGATGCTTGGCTGAGAAGTGGTACCACGGTAGTTCACACGCAGGTTGCTCATCTTTGAGAAGCGATAACGGAAATCGAAGGTTGGACTCACATTCACCACATTGCGAACGGTATCTACATGCACTCCCTGATAATCCTGGATATACTTCGACTGCTGTGGCTGAACCATCACACCGAAGTTCAGGTTGTACTTCTGACGGACGAATCGCATCATCACCTGGATATCGTGATTATAGTTGCGATACTCTGAGAAACGGCTCTGATCATCATCCTTGTAATCTTCGAGATGACCGGCAAACGGATTCAGATAACTATCCCAACTACGATATTCATGATCGCCATTCATCGCATACTTGCTGAAATCGTAGGTGCTGCGGTCGCTCTTGGAGTAGCTGTAAGTAAACTTATAGCTGAACTGCAGGAAGGTAGCCTTCCAGAGTGGCTCACTATAGGTCAACTGGCCCGCATAGCTGTAATTCTTCGAAGGAGTCAGGTTATAGCGGTTGGTCTGATAAGTAGAATCCTTACCCTCCGCTGTCTGTACGAGATAGAGCTTGGCATTGTTGAGCGAGATGCTCTTGCTGTTATTATCCGTGTATTTGGCATCCACACGGAAGGTGATGTTACGTCCCTTGTTGCCCAACTTGCGGTTCACCTGCAGCATACCTCTGATATTGTTATTATCAGAATAGGTGATTCCGTTAGTCAACTGACTGTTCACCATAGCCTCAGCCTTCTCCAACTCATCAATACCTTCCTCAGAAAGAGGGTCTTTGGAGGTAATGGTATAAGGATCCTTGTTGTAAGAAGCCGACTGGCTGTCACTCAATCCATCGCTGGTACTCCAGGAGATGGAAGGACGGAAGAGGATATTGGTCATAGAGTCTGGCATCCACTCCAAGCGGATGTTGCCGTTCCAGCTGTTGTTGCGGGAGAAATTCTGAGTCAAGCTGTTGCTGAACGAAGAGCTGCTACCCATGAAGTTCTCGCTGGAACGACGGCTCCAAATATCGCCATCGCTGTGATTCCAGCGAAGTGAAGTATTGAACTTGAATTTATCTTTCAGTTCATAATTATAGTTAGCACCTATCATCTTGCTGGCATTCAAACCGTTAGCACCTCCGAAACCTCTACCGGGGCCACCGCCTCCGAAACCACGGTCGCTGGTGTTATTGGCATTGGCAAAGAGCATGAATCGGCTGTTATTAGAGAAATAACCGCCCATACCACGCATGTTATAGCGGCTCTTGTTGCCCACGCCCAGGTCGATATTGGAAATCAGACCCTTATTCATACCCTTCTTGACACCGAAGTCGAGCACAGTCTGCTCCTCGCCGTCATCAATACCGGTTACCTTAGAGAGATCACTCTTCTCATCGTATGCCTTGATTTTCTCGATGATGCTGGTAGGCAGGTTCTTCAGGGCAGTCTTGGTATCACCGGTCATAAACTCCTTGCCGTCTACCAGAATCTTCTTTACCTCCTTACCATTAATCTTGATGGTACCGTCATCGCTCACCTCTGCACCCGGCAGACGCTTTACGAGTTCCTCAACTACCGAGCCTTCCGGTGTGCGATAGGCAGAAGAATTGTACACGAAAGTATCCTCCTTCAGGGTTACCTTCTGAGCCATGGCTGTTACCACTGCGCCTTTCAGCATGATAGCCTCAGCACCCAGCACAATCTTACCCATAGCCAGATCCTTGTTATCAGAAATTTGGATACGCTTCATGGTAGACTTGTATCCTACGCTCGAAATCTTGAGCAGATACTTGCCATTAGCCGGAGCGGTGACGTGAAAGAGTCCGTTCTCATTACTGATGGCACCAGCCACATACGTGCTGTCGCTCTTAAGCAATTGAATAGTTACCTGCTCAATGGCCTCCTTGGTATCGCGGTCGGTAATCTGACCGGATATCAGTCGCTGCTGAGCAAAGGATGCTATTGCCATCAACAGCAGCAGCATCGTCAGAATCGATTTTTTCATTCTTATTTTTAATTTGTTATTATATTCACTTGTTCGTTATTTCCACCTGACCATTATTTTCACTTAACCGTTATGATATTTTAATAACCATTTTTGTTAATCTGGTAGTTTTGACGCGTTAAATACACCAAGGTTTAATGCATTCTGAGATAAAAAACGCAAAATTAGCAACTTTTTTTTTGTATTGTCTCCATTTTAGTGTATCTTTGCACGAAAATTAATACGTTAGAATGTTATGGAACAAAGAGTAATCATATCAACCCAACTGGAAAGCGAACTGGCAAGTGCACTTTCTGAGTGTGAGCACGACAAGCTTTTTGTGCTTACAGATACTACGACATTGGAACTATGCATGCCTGTATTGCAGAGTTTTTACTGCATGAAGGAAGCCCATATCATCACTATTCCGGCTACCGACAGCCATAAAGACATCGACAGTCTGATGATGGTATGGAAAGGACTGCAGGAGGGAGGAGCTTCACGCCACTCCTGTATGATTAATCTGGGCGGCGGCATGGTAACCGACCTGGGTGGCTTTGCTGCCAGCACTTTTAAGAGAGGTATCAACTTTATCAATATCCCTACCACCCTGCTGGCTATGGTAGATGCATCGGTAGGTGGAAAGACAGGCATCAACTTCGGCGGACTGAAGAACGAAGTAGGTGTATTCAATGATTCAAAATTTGTTATTCTCGATACAGAGTTCCTGAAGACGCTCGATGCAGAAAACATCTGTTCGGGCTATGCAGAAATGCTGAAACATGGTCTGATTTCTACAGAAGCAATGTGGGAAGAACTGGTCAGTTTCGACCTCGACAAGCCTGATTTGAAGCAGTTGCAGCGCATGGTAGGCGACAGCGTGAAGGTAAAGGAGCGCATTGTAGAGCAGGATCCTCACGAGCAGGGCATCCGCAAGGCGCTGAACCTGGGGCATACTTTCGGTCATGCATTCGAGAGTTGGGCTTTGAAGCGCAAGCCTATCCTGCATGGTTACGCTGTGGCATTCGGTCTCATCCCTGAACTCTATCTGAGTGTTGCCAAGACCGGATTCCCTACAGAGAAGATGCGCCAGACCGTAAACTTCATCAAGGAATTCTATGGTTCACTGGATATTACCTGCGATGACTATGATGAGCTCATCGAGCTGATGCATCATGACAAGAAGAACCAGAATGGTATCATCAACTTCACGATGCTGGGCGGCATAGGCGATATCCGTATCAACCAGACTACTACGACAGAAGAAATCAAGGAAGCACTCGATTTCTTCAGAGAAGGATAATTCAGCTAAAGAATATTTCTTCAGAGAATCCTTTTAAAGAAAGATAGAGCGCTTCGGCTTTCCGGTTTCGGTAAGCGGGAGCTGGTTTACATGAAGGTATTCTCTAGGAATCCAATATTTATGATCAGATAAGAGGCGGCGAACAGTCGCCTCTATTTTTTCCATATCCTCATCTTCCGTCAAGAGGACAGCAATTTCTCCAAACTTCCCGTCTTTCTTCTTGACAATCATGAAAGGTTTTTCGAGATAAGGTTTCAACAGAGCCTCAACCTCTTCTATCTGAATCTTGATGCCTCCGCTGCAAATCACATTGTCTTTTCTGCCTTTGATGCGAAAACGGAGTTTTTCCACCTTATTATATATATAGGATTCTATTTCCACAATATCGTTCGTTACCAGGGGCTCTGCACAGACCTGCGGAGCATCTATCACCAGACATCCTTCCTCGGTCTGACTGATTTTCACACTATCGAAAGGCTGGTACCATTCGCTAGCCTCAGCACCGTTAATTCTTCTCAGGGCAATATGCGAGAGCGTTTCGGTCATTCCGTAAGTACTCCAGATGGCAATATCGCCGGGAAGAGCCTTCAGTTTCTGTTCGAGAGCCTCATCTATGGCTCCACCACCGATAATAAGATGCCTGATGCGGCAGAGACGAGCCCGCTCTTCAGGAACCTGCAGGGTATTATAAACCTGCATCGGGACCATCGCAGCGAAGGTAATCTCTTCATTTACATCTTTCAAAGGATGCCCACTTGGGTAAACTGAAATAAGATGGAGATGGCGCTCTATACTCCGCACCACCACCATCTTACCTGCAATATAATCGAGCGACATACAGAGCAGGGCGCTATCACCAGGTTTCAATCCCAGGAAATCACAAGTGATGCGGGCCGAGTTGAGCATCCGATTCTTCTCTACCATCATCGGCTTGGGCTTTCCCGTGGAGCCACTGGTATGCACCAGCACCCGGTCGCTACCGTTATTCCATTCTGAAAGGAAATCTTCTAAAGTCATTTTACTACAAATAATTGATCACCACGAATCTCCAAAGGCATCGGTATATTATCAGTAAAGAGCTGTCCGGTGCCCAAGCCTTGCGGCATCTTGACATTAGGACCATATACTTTAGCTGCATAATGAGCAATAGCATTCAGACCGATATTACTCTCAAGAGCAGAAGTAATCCAGCTGCCGATACCGCGCTGGTTAGCCAGTTCTATCCACTCGTTGCATCCATAGATTCCACCATGAAGTGAAGGCTTGAGGATGATATACTGAGGACGGACCGTATCGAGCAAAGCCTGCTTCATACTCCGGACATTCACACCAATCAACTCCTCGTCTAGGGCGATAGGAAGCGGTGTTTCGCGACAAAGCTGAGCCATCTTAGGCCACTGATGCTGCTTGATAGGCTGCTCAATCGAATGAATGTCATATTTAGCCAAAGCCTCTAGCTGACTCATTGCATTCTCCGGCAAAAAGCCACCATTGGCATCTACACGCAACTCAACCTGCTCCTTGGTATAAACATCGCGGATGCGCTTGATGAGATCGAGTTCCTTGAAGAAATCGATGGCACCGATTTTCAGTTTCACGCAATGAAAACCCGCCTGGAGTTTCTCCTCCAACCGGGCCAACATCTCCTCATAGGTTCCCATCCACACCAATCCGTTGATTGTGATACCTTCTTCACCTCTTCCGAAAGGAGAATCGAAAAGATCTGTCAGGTTCTCCATTCCGGCAGGAACAGAAACCCCTTTCTGCTTCAACATTTCTGAAGAAGAAGATGCTCCTTCAGCAGGAACAATCTCCAAAAACTTCTTCGCTGCATCGAAGAACGAAGCGAAGGCTGTTTCCAAACCGAAGGTGATGCTAGGATAAGCACGAATCATATCGTAAGGAATGCGTCCCATCTGCTCCACCATCTGACAAACCTGTCGCAGGGTCATCTCATATTCCGGTTTGGCATCGCAACTGAGATCAGGGAGCGTAGCACACTCTCCCACTCCCTCTACTCCCAGCAATTCATCCGATGTAAGGGTGAGATAATAACTGTGTCTCGTGGTATATACGCCACGAGACGTGCCTGCCGGCTGCTTGAAGTGGAGCGTGCGCTCCGAGATTTCTATCTTATACATTCTTTATATAATCTATATATCAATACAATTGAATTCTTCACTCTTCGTTCTTCACTTCCCTTCCCCTACTTTTTCTGTTTCAATTCGTAGAGATCCTTACGGCGGTCGCGAAGATTTCTTACAGCACCGTAGGTATGAAGCTCATTCAAGAGATTCAGGTCAACATCTGATACGAGAATCATCTCGGTATTAGGTGTTGCCTCTGAACGCTTGCCATCGTTAGGGAAAGCAAAGTCGCAAGGGGTGAACACGGCGCTCTGGGCATACTGGATATCCATGTTGTGAACACGTGGCAGGTTGCCCACACTACCCGCAATGGCAACATAGCACTCGTTCTCGATGGCACGCGCCTGTGCACAGACTCTTACTCGGGAGTAAGCATTCTGGGTATCGGTCATGAATGGAACGAAGAGAATCTGCATGCCATCCTCAGCCATTAATCTTGACAACTCAGGGAACTCCACATCATAGCAGATGACGATACCAATCTTACCGCAATCGGTATCAAAGGTCTGGATATGGCTACCACCACTCAATCCCCAGCACTTCTGCTCATCTGGTGTAACATGAATCTTCTCGTACATGTCTACGCTACCATCTCTGCGGCAGAGGAAGCCCACATTATAGAGGGAATCGTCCTTAAGATAAGGCATACTACCCGTGATGATATTGATGTTGTAACTGATGGCCAACTCGCGGAAACGGTCACGGATTTCTTCGGTATACTGCGCCATCTTTCGGATGCTCTGCGCCTCACCCAAATCATTGAAACGAGCCATCAAAGGCGCATTGAAATACTCTGGAAAGAGTATGAAATCGCTCTTGTAATCGCTCACAGAATCAACGAAGAACTCTACCTGTTCAAAGAGGTCATCCACCGAAGCGTATGGGCGCATCTGCCACTGTACCAATCCGATTCTTACGGTTGGCTTGCGGTCTACATAAGAATCCGTAGGCGGCTGATAATAGATGTTATCCCACTGCAAGAGGGTGGCGCAGTGTTCGCTCTCCTCATCGCTAGGAAGATAGTTGCGGATTACGCGGCGCACGTGGAAATCATTGGAAAGCTGGAAGGTAAGAACCGGGTCATAGATTTCACGGTTTCTTACATGCTCGATATACTCCTTAGGGCGCATCTTATCGGCATACTTGTGATAGTTTGGTATACGACCGCCAAACATGATAGCCTTCAGATTGAGCTTCTCGCAGAGTTCCTTGCGATACTCATACATACGGCGAGCCAGGCGCAAACCACGATAATCAGGGTGGATAAATACCTCGATGCCGTAAAGAATGTTTCCATTAGGATCGTGAGTATTGAAGGTTTCATTACCCGTAACCTGAGCATAGGTATGATCGCCCTTCACCATATTATAATTGACGATGATAGAGAGCGCACAGCCCACAATCTTATCATCAACGATAATAACCACCTGACCCTCAGGGAAGATAGTAATGAGTTTCTTAATCTGTTCTTTTGTCCAGAATACATCTGAGTCTGCATAAATACGCTTAAACGACTTGGCAAGCTGATCATAATCCTCCATACGGAGGTTGCGCATGCCTACCTTTTCGATTTTTCGAGTTGGTTCCATAACAACTGTATTTTTATTATTATCTAAATCCGGGTGCAAAGATACAGCAAATTATAGATACGACAAAGAGTTTTCGCAAATAATTGACATTTACGAAAACTCTTTTCATGTATTTTACACAAAGAGCGCGTTTACGCTTAAAATCAGATGCTAATATTTGGCATTTTCCTGTGGAATCGCTTCATCATGATCATTCAGATAAAACAACTTCACAGGATGATACTTCTCACTTGCCACAGAATATTCTTCCTGGCGATAACGGGTCAGGATGCCTCCTATCCCCAACATCGTATGAAAAGCCGAAAGACTCGTCTGTACCTGTTGGGTACGATGACCAGACAAAGTTTTCAGTATTCCCGGATATTGCTTTCCATAACCTTCTGATGTCCAGATGATGAAAGGAACATGCAGTTCATAATCAGATGCCTTCGGGGCGGCGTGCAGAAAGAGGCGACGGTCATCATCAAAGATATTCTCTCCATGGTCGCTGGTATAGAGCATCGCCGATGTAGGTTGGCTATATACCCCATCCGTCTTTGCCTGAGTCTTCTCCCATTTCTGCAGACGTTCTACGATACCATGCAGGATATAATCGGTATACCGGATGGTATTATCGTATGCATTCAGCAGGTCACGCCGGTTCTCTGGCTTCGCTTCGCTCTTACTGTCAGGTTTAAAGAAAGCGAAATTACGGGGATAGCGCTCCTGGTAATTAAAGTGAGAACCATAAGTATGAAGTACCACGAAGAGTTTCCGATAACGGTATTGCTTGGATGAAGAAGCATCTGCCGCAGGCAATATCCCATCCAACTTCTGCAACAAATCACTATCATAATGATTATCTTTTGCAGAAGCACCTTCCTTCAGGAAGTAATGTTCATCAGCCTGTTCACCCAGGAAATCAATAAAAGAATGATTAGGCAACTGATTGCTGATAAATACGGTATGAAATCCCGCCTCCCTGAAAGCAGCCAGGATACCTTTCTCATGAAAGAGACGTTCGAAATCCTCTGCTGATGCAGCCGACAGGAGCATAGGAACACTTTTATGCGTAGTATTACTCTGGGTTGTAGCATCGGGAAAAGCTATGATTCCAGGAGTCTTGGAAAGCAAAGGATTGGTATCGCGCGGATAGCCATAGAGACTGAAATTGTGGGCTCTCGCCGTCTCTCCCACCACCATCACATACACCTCGGGAGCCTCAGCATCGTGCTCGCTCCTGGCATCAAACCTGAAATTTCTGCTTGCCTCCCTGTAATTCTCTGAAGCCGCATCACGCTCGAAAGCAAGATATAGATTATAGCAAACGTTAACAGGATAAAGCTGGTTGCGCAAGCGATAATCATCTACAGCCACATAGCAAGCCAGCAGACAGAATAAACCGACAGCAGCTATCTCCAAAGCCCAACGACGCACTCGATGCTGGAGTTGAACCACTATCATCCCTTTCTTGCTGATATTGACAACAGCCAGAACCAGCAAAGGAAGATAAACCACAAAAACACCCACCACGGCAGGCAACAGATTATCAAGCAGTTCCTTCACCTCGCCAGGATTGGTAGTTACAAGATTCAGAAACATATCTACCGCTATCACTCCCGTCCCGAAGAGATAAAGCAATACCAGTTGGAAGGCAGCGAAAAAAACAAAAAGAAAAGCCCACCAGATCATCTTACCCGGGCATCTGGTTAACGAAAAGAACCACATGTAGAGTGCCAAAGGCAGCAACACATTGGCACCACAAGCCCAAGGAGCCAGACATTCAGTATAGCACAGAGCTATATTAGGCAACAACAATGCTCCCACAGCATACCCGTAAAGGAATGCTCCCGATGATACCTTATTATATATATCCGTAAAACTGTTCATTCTACTTTTTCATTAACACTTTAAAGAGCATTATCAAACTACATAAAGAGCATTATTACTAAAACGCTTCATTGATATTGAAGAGAAAACCAGACTGCCCCGACTTACCGAATCCATAATCCAGACGTACATTCACATTCTTCTTAAATTCCCAGCGATAACCTACACCGGCATTCGGCAAAATCTGTTTAGAGCGCAATGCCGAGAATTTCGGGAAGATGGTTCCTGCTCCAACCCACACTACGATGCCATTACGCTTCCATACATGTTGGCGCAACTCAACCGTTGCTTCCAGAGAATGTTTATCGCGATAACGGCCTTCATAATAGCCACGCATGGAATGAGTACCACCCAATTCAGCCATCATTCCCCACGAAGGATTGCCAAAGTTGAGGTTAGCCCCAATGTCCTCGGCAAGAACCGTTCCCTTACCCAGTTGCTGATAGGCATCAAAACGAAATGCCGTCGTACTGAAAGCATAATCATTTCCCATAAATCCAGGTCTGAACATCTGATTGATATTCAGACAGATACCACGATGTGGATTCGTAAGATTATCTCTGTTATCATATACCAGAGAAACGCCAGCTCCTACATTCCAAGTATGCTGATCCATGCCTTGCAGTAATTCCGGACGCTCAATATGTTTACCTATTACATAGTCATAACTCGCCATCGGTCCGATATAGAAATTATCTGCTACACGAAACAGGAAGCTAACTTCAGCCTGAGCCTGCCAACGCTTCATGTCACTCTTATTGGCATCGTTATCGCCCATCTCATAGCCTATTCCCCAAAAATCAGCGGGAAAAGAATAGAAATAAAGGTGATAATCGATGCGATATCTTCCTTTAGGAGCAATATGGTTACCACGGACACCCAACATATAGAAACCTACAGAACTGACATCACCATAAAGCGAGACATTAGAAGGAGGAAGAATACTGTCATTCGGATCAGTACGGTATAGTCCTGCTGCCACCAATCCCAATCCAAACTTGGTATCAGAGGCATAATGAGGACCACCTATCACACTAAAATCGAAACGCTTATGCTTCTTGTTTTTGTTGGAATCATTAAAGTAGTCAAGAATCCGGTTCACCCATGATTTCCCGGCATGTAAAGCCATCGTATCCACCTTCTCTGCAGATGAGATACTATCGGTTACAGAAGGCTCAGAGGCATAGCTGCCCAATGCCAACATCATAATAAGTATTGTCAGAATATGCTTCATTTTGTCGATTTTATTATTTTAATACACCAATGCTACATTATCAATCCACAAGGTATTGCCTGGAGTTCCGATATAGGCTCCACCATCGGATGAGGAGAACTGAAGAATCAGATGAGTAGGTTTTTCGTTAGCACTCGCCCATCCTACTTCTTTTACCGGCACACTCTTACCCTTGCTGTTACGGGCATAGTCAGTGGATCGCAGTCCCATAGTAGCAGCCTGATAACCTGCCATGTGGCGGATATCGCCATAATGGATTGTATAGGTAGCATCTTCCACCCATCTATCGGTACTCTTTCCGAATCTGACTACCATCGTACCCACACGTTTAGCTGTTATATTTCCCTTAGCATCTTCATGCCGTTTCTGCAGATAGAGCACAGCTATAGCATGATCTCGACCTGCAACCGTAGAGGCTCCGCTAAATCCATTCTGCTTGATACGATTGGCTGCATTAGGAAAAGAAGTCTTATAATCAAAGCGCAAAGCCTTAGGACGTGCGGTGAATGGTATACCCCAGTTGATGGCTTTAGGACCATCCTTGGTACTTGTTATCGGTTCACGAACATCACCCAGAAAGAGAGAACCGGCAGCCAAGACCTTGATATTGATGAGTCCCAGCACTTTTACTTTCTCTATATGGGTTACCAGTTTGGCACAATATCCACTACCATGTTTATCACGAAACACAGAGTTATTCGTCTTATAGATGCCCGATACATGTGCCAGGACATTAGAGGAACCCCAAGGCGAACCACCCTTATTGCTATAAGGAATATTACCATTGATAGTCATATTAGGTCCAACGGCATAAACTTTTTTCTGATTTCCTCCGATAATGCCTGATTCTTTGATATTCCTGATTACCCAGTGGTCCATATTACCATATTTAAAAGGAACCACCTTTTCCTGTCCCTTAACGGGAAGGCACGACAAGGTAGCAACCGCCATAACGATGCCTGATATTATTATTTTCTTCATATCTGTTTTTTTATATCATTAAGGCTGCAAAGATAGAAAAATATTTTCTAGTTTTCAGTTTTCTTCGACATAAAGCATAAAAAATTAAGAAATAATAATATATTTACAGCATTTTAATTGCCATAAAACAAAAAAGTCCTGCATTTGCTGTTATAAACAAATACAGGACTCCTGATTCAATATACAAAACAAAATCTCTTGCACCGGTTACAATAAAAACATGTTCCGATTACTCCAAAAGCTATTATCGGTTTGAATACATATTATCGTAATACTTCTGGTAATCACCCGATGTTACATTATCCATCCATTCCTGGTTATCGAGATACCATTTTACGGTCTCCTCGATACCCTCCTCAAACTGGAGAGATGGCTCCCAGCCGAGTTCCTTCTGCAACTTTCTAGAGTCAATAGCATAACGCATATCGTGACCCTTTCTGTCTGTTACATAAGTGATGAGATCCATATCCTCGCCTTCCTTTCTGCCGAGCAATCTATCCACAGTCTTGATAACCACCTTGATGATATCGATATTCTTCCACTCGTTGAAACCACCGATGTTATAGGTCTCGGCAATCTTACCCTTGTGGAAAATCATATCGATGGCACGGGCATGATCTACTACATACAACCAGTCGCGCACGTTCTCACCCTTACCATATACTGGCAATGGCTTGCGATGACGAATATTGTTGATAAACAGCGGAATCAACTTCTCAGGGAACTGGTATGGACCGTAGTTGTTGGAGCAGTTGGTCACGATGGTAGGCATACCGTATGTATCGTGGAAAGCACGGACGAAGTGGTCTGAGCTTGCCTTGGATGCAGAATATGGAGAGTGAGGATTGTACTTGGTAGTCTCCAGGAAGAACTCCTCGCCGTAAGCCTCATGGTTCTTATCGCTGGATGCCCTGGTGGTGAAAGGAGCAGGAATACCCTCAGGATGAGTCATCTGCAATGCACCATATACCTCATCGGTAGAGATGTGATAGAAGCGCTTGCCCTCGTAACCCTCAGGAAGACTCTCCCAGTAAATCTTTGCCGCCTGGAGCAGAGACAGAGTACCCATCACGTTGGTCTGAGCGAAAGTGAATGGATCCTTGATACTTCTATCTACGTGGCTCTCGGCAGCGAGATGGATGATGCCATCCACCTTATAGTCCTGCATCAGTTTCAACATCAGGTCGAAATCACAGATATCACCCTTTACGAAAGTATAGTTAGGCTTGTCCTCGATGTCCTTGAGGTTAGCCAGGTTGCCTGCGTATGTCAACTTGTCGAGGTTGATGATGTGATACTCAGGATATTTGTTCACGAAAAGTCTTACTACGTGTGAGCCGATGAAACCAGCACCGCCCGTGATAATGATATTCTTCATTTCAATTAATAATTTATAATTAATAATTATTTTGCTGCCGCCAATTCAGCGATGCACTTCTTCAAACTGTCAGTCCAGTATGGCACCTTAAATCCGAAAGTCTGCTTCAGCTTACTCTTGTCAAGTACAGAGAAGTGAGGACGCTTCACTGGGCTTGGGAACTCCTCGCTGTAGCAAGGCTGTATATCGCAAGTATTTCCGCTCAGTTCGCAGATAATCTTAGCGAAATCAAACCAAGAGCAGACACCCTCATTAGAGAAGTGGTAGATGCCCGTCTTATCCAACTGGTCAGTTTCGATGATATGTGAGATGACAGCAGCCAGGTCGCCAGCATAAGTTGGAGTACCCACCTGGTCGAAGACCACCTTCAGGGTGTCGTGGCTTGCCGTGAGACTCTGCATGGTCTTCACGAAGTTCTTACCCCACTGCGAGTAGAGCCATGCTGTACGGATGATGATATGCTTGCATCCAGTAGCTTCAATACTCTTTTCGCCTGCAAGTTTCGTTTTACCATATACCCCCAAAGGATTCGTTTCCCAATCTTCACGGCAAGGTATATTCTTGTCGCCCTGAAAAACATAGTCAGTAGATACATGAATCAAAGTACCATCTACCTCCTTCATAGCCTGTGCCAAATTTCCCGCAGCAGTATTGTTGAGCAGATTAGCCAGATCGTAATCTGTTTCAGCCTTATCTACGTTGGTATAAGCAGCGCAGTTAACAATTACCTGAATATCATTCTCCCTCACCTTTTCTCGGATAGCGTCAAGATTGGTGATATCCAGTTTTTCATAGCCTTCAGCCACATCGGTGAAGACAAACTTGTGATTGCTTTTTGGGGCACAGATTTGCATTTCATGTCCCAATTGACCATTAGCGCCTGTTACTAATATATTCATTGTTTTAATATTTTATTCACTATAATATTTTAAAGTCTACTTACCATTTCCCTCTACACATGAAGAAAACTGATTTTTTCTCTCGAAATCTATTTACTACTACCTATATATATATAAAAAATATGTGGCAAAGGTAAAAAAAAAAATTGAGTTGACCAAAAAAAAGAAAAGAAAAGAGAAGAAACTAACATATATTAAACAAAGACCGCCACACTTTTTCACAAAAGCATGGCGGTTTTCCCTAAAACATAATAGATAAGCTTTGCCTTTAAGGGCAAACTTGAATCATCAAGTAGCCTAGTCTATTACCAATCCTTTTTTCCCTAATATAAACTAAACCTGTTTTCCTATTTAAATCAACATACTAAATCAACAAAAGGAATTTTCTTTATCATTAAATATTTTTAGAAGACTTGAAGTGGTAATTAAACCATAAAAACTACTGTTTTCTGATTTCGGTTGCAAAATTATATCATTTTTTTCAAAGTTGTATACCTAAGTAGTATTTGGGTAAAAAAATAGTCTACTAAAGAAATAGATAACTCCCTAAAAATCAGAGGTTTCAATATATTAACTATTTTTATCTAAAGTAAATGGTATTATATGAAAGGAAATTTGTATCTTTGCACCACAAAACGGACAAAAGGACGAAAATAACATTTAAAAGACGATTTTGTTATAATTATAAAGAAGCATTAAAGATGAAACTACTTATATATTTACTTCTTTTGCTTACTATGCCATTGGCTGCTCAAGGCAAAACGGACGAGAAGACTTTATTGGATTGTATTGACAAGATGATTGAAAACGACCAATATTATCAGGGAATCAAGGAAAAGGAATTGAAACATCTGAAGCGGCAAGCTTATGAAGCTGAAGACGACCAAACCCGACTACTGTTTCTTGACAGCATATATCATGCCTATAGTGCTTATCGCTACGACTCAGCATACGCATATATGAAACAGGGGCTTGAATTGGCAGAAAAATGTCATAACACCTATTATATATTACGTAACCAGATAAACCGGGCGTCCATACTCTCGGTGAGGGGATTTTATGGCAAAGCAGAAAGCTTACTCCAATCGCTCAATCCTGATGAGATGCCATACCAGCTGAAGCAATACTATTACTTCACATACGCCTGGCTCTACAACTATTGGGAATCATACGCCAAGAACTCAGATTATGCCGAAGAATTCCGTGCCCAGAAGAAACATTATATGACCCTTCTGATACAGAGTTTCAACGAAAACAATAAGCATAACGTCTTCTATCAGTATCTCATGGGCGAATACACCTATCTCCACAACCCTACCAGCAAGGAATCGCTCAACCATTATCTGAAGGCACTGAAGATGTCGCCAGCCAAATCCCGCATCCATGCCATGTCAGCTTATGGTATAGCCAGATATTACAAAAATACCGGCAAATTCGACCTTTACGAGGAATATCTCGTAGAGGCATCCGTGAGCGATGGATTGTGCCAACTCAAAGAAACTGTTGCGCTTCAAAAGCTAGCCTACTACATCTTTAAAAAGGATGCGAGCAACAGTAAGAGAGCTGCCAAATATATCCAGCACACGATGGAAGATGCACAATTCTTCAACAACCAACTGCGCATGATGGAGATTTCCAACATCCTTCCAGTCATCGCTTCAGCCAACCAGCAGGCTGCCGAGCGCTCTCGTACCCGCTTTCTTTGGGGGTTCATTGGTGTAAGCATAGCGCTGGTCATCATCCTCATCCTCTCCTTAGTCAACAACCGACAGAAGAACAAGCTGAAGAAAAACAAGGCTGAGATTGAAGAACAGAACGAGAAGCAGAAAGAGATGAATGCACAGCTCACCGAACTGAACCAGCAGCTGGTAGAGACCAATATCAAGCGAGAGACCTACATGCGCCTCTTTATGGACATCAGTGCAGCTTATATCAGCAAGTTATCAGATTACCGCAAACTGGTAAGCCGTAAGATCAAGGCAAACCAGACCGCCGATTTGCTGAAGAGTCTCAACACCCATAAATTGGAAGAAGAGGAATCACAGATGTTCTACAACCGGTTCGATAAGGCATTCATGGAGTTGTATCCGGGTTTCGTTACAGAATTGAACAAGCTTCTGCTGCCAGAATGTCAAATGGAAGTTCCTACTACGCACGACCTGACCACTGAGATTCGCATCTTTGCCCTGATGCGACTGGGTGTAACCGACAGCCAGGAGATTGCCACCCTGCTGCATTACTCCACCCAGACCATCTATAACTACAAGTCTGGAATGCGGGCAAAGGCGATTAATCGAGATACATTCGAATCAGATATCAATCAGCTTTGCCACATCATTAATAGTTAATAATTAATAGTTTACAGTTTATAGCATAAACCGCTTTGGCTATCTTGCTCAACGGCGCAGCCTCTATAAACTATTAACTATTAACTGTAAACTATTAACTAGCTTCTGTGTATCACTGTTCCGTTAGCCTGATGCGTAGCAAGAACCAGCACCTCAGCTATTTGCACGTGTTCCGGGGCACTTGCAGCATAGAAGGCTACATCAGCCACGTCATCACCGTTCAGAGGCTCTATGCCGCGGTAAACGTTGTCTGCGCGATTCTGGTCACCATGGAAACGGATGTTAGAGAAGTTTGTTTCAACCAAACCCGGTTTCACATTAGTAACACGCACTTTCGTATGTGCCACATCAATACGCAAGCCGTCTGTAATAGCCTTTACAGCCGCTTTGGTAGCACAATATACATTACCTCCAGCATAAGCAGCATCACCCGCCACACTACCTATATTGATTACATGACCATGATTACGCTCCACCATACCAGGTACTATCAGACGAGTCATGGTTAAGAGGCCCTTAATATTGGTATCAATCATCTGGTCCCAATCTTCAAAATCGCCCTCATATTCAGGTTCCAATCCACGTGCGAGTCCCGCATTATTGATAAGCACATCCACATTGCGCCACTCCTCAGGGATGTAATCCACCGCTTTCTTGGCAGCTTCACGGTTACGCACATCGAAAGCCAAGGCAAGCACCTCAACGCCCTCAGCCTCGAGTTCTTTCTTCAGGATTTCCAACTTTCCCGTGTTTCTACCTGTAAGAATCAGGTTATAGCCGCCACGGGCAAAACGACGTGCACAACCTTCACCAATACCGCTTGTTGCGCCTGTAATAAGAGCAATTTTATTCATATTCTTTGATACTTTGAATTATACTTAGAACTTTTGATACTTTGAACTTTATGATTAGCGAAGCAATTGAATTCTTCACTCTTCACTTAAAGAATAAGGACTCTGACCTCAGCATTCGCCATTTTTTCTATCTGGTTCATCGGACGTTTATAATAAACACTCTGGATAGCCTTGTTGATGATGCCATGCCCCACAGCAAGAACGGTCTGGTCAGGATAAGTAACCTTGAGCCAGGTAAGGAAATTCTGGGCTCTTGATTTCATCTTTTCCAGCGTCTCTATGTTGTCCGGCCAATCCTTTGGGTCCTTCGGCAGGTCAGGGATGAATTTACCCGTAAAATCGCCCCAATCGCGCTCTCTGAGCAAGGGAGTGGTGACAACGGGATGCGAGCCGGCGATAATTTCACAGGTCTGTATACTGCGATAGAGATCGCTCGATACGAAAACATCGATAGGTGTACCCGCCATTTTCCTGGCCACTTCCTCAGCCTGCTCAATACCTTTCATATTGAGTTTTCCCGGTGTTTGTCCCTGCATAATTTGCGCCTTGTTATCCACCGTTTCACCATGGCGCACCAAATATAATTTTGTCATTGTCTTTACTTTTTCCGTCTATATCAAAAATGAGTTTTTACTTTTCCTAAGTCTATACTCCAGACATAGTTTTTACTTTCACTAAGTCTCTTTCCAAGACATCATGATTCTGATTTTGCTTACAAAATTACGGCTTTCTATCGAGACCAACAAATAATTTGCGTTAAATATAGCAATAATTAGCGTTAAATATAGCAATAATTTAAGTTTATATAAAAAACTTCTTGCTAGTTTCGGATTTCTTTCGTAACTTTGCCCCGAAATAACAAAATCAGTTTTAGTATGAAGGTAATACACAGTTCAATATTCCGCGCAGTATGCGCCATCATCGTAGGAGTCCTGCTCATCCAATATCGTGAGCAGACCGTCACCTGGATAACCATCGCCATCGGTGTTTTGTTTTTCCTTTCAGGTGTCATCTCCCTTGCCAGTTATTGGGCAGCCAAGCGCAATGCAGAGAAGATGCAGGGCCAGATTCTGTCTGATTCCAATGGTAAGCCTATCATGGGTATGATACCTAAATTCCCGCTTGTGAGTGTAGGCAGTCTTATCCTGGGATTGCTGCTTGCCCTGATGCCTCAGGTGTTTATCGCCTGGCTGATGTTCATCCTGGCATTCATTCTGATTCTGGGTGCTCTGACCCAGTTTGCCAACCTGGCTTCAGCAGCTAAGATGGGACGCGTAGGCATTCTCTTCTGGCTCTTCCCTTCAGCCCTTCTTCTGCTGGGTCTGCTCGCCATCATTAAGCCTTCAGCCATCGCCTCTGCTCCTCTTTTCATCATCGGTTGGGGTATGCTCATCTATGGAGTAGTAGAGCTTCTCAACGCCTTTAAAGTCTCCAACAACAAGAGAATCTGGCTGAAGAACCAGCAGCAGAAACAGAATTCAAAGGAGATTTATGTGGATGTAGAGGAAGTGAAGAACGAAGAGTAAAACAACGAAATCATTATATCATCATATATGAATAAAATTAAGTCTCTCTTTGCCTGGTTATGGCAAAAGTTTCGCGCATTCTGTACCTGGTACAAAGGATTGTATCAGGGCAGAGCGTGGTATACCAAGACCCTCGTTGCCTTGGCAAGTTGTATAGTCGCCTTCATCTTGTATCTGGGCGCAGTAGATATCAACTTCTTATGGCTCTTCGGCAAGTCACCTGGCTATTTCTCAGGCATCCTGGACCCACAGACCTCAGAGGCCTCTGAAATCTATTCGGCTGATGGAAAGCTCATCGGCAAGTATTTCAACGAAAATCGTACTCCGGTAGAATATGATGAGGTAACACCTGATTTCTTCAAGGCACTGGTAGATACCGAGGATGAACGATTCTACAAGCACATCGGTATCGATCCTATCGGTGTGTTTGCTGCTGCCAAGGATGCACTCCTCCATCATAACGGGCGCGGTGCTTCTACCATCACACAGCAGCTGGCGAAGAACATGTTCCGTGTACGTTCGCAATATTCTACCGGTTTGCTGGGCAAGATTCCTATACTCCGCCTGCTCATCATCAAGAGCAAGGAGTGGATCATCGCGGTTAAACTCGAAACGGTGTTCAGCAAGAAGGAAATCATCACCATGTATGCTAATACGGTAGATTTCGGTAGCAATTCCTATGGTATCAAAACCGCTGCGAAGACCTACTTCAACACCACCCCTAAGGAGTTGACCACCGGTCAGGCTGCCGTGCTCGTAGGCATGCTCAAGGCTACCACCTACTACAACCCACGCACCAACCCGGAGAACAGTCTTGCACGCCGCAACACCGTATTATATAATATGGTGACACATGGCGATCTCTCAAAAGACAGATACAATGAACTGAAAGATGAGCCTATCAAGCTCGATTTCAAGGTAGAAGAAAACTACGACGGACAGGCTAAATACTTCCGTGAGGCAGTAGCCAACTACCTGAAAGACTGGTGTAAAGACGAAGGTTACGACCTCTATACCAGCGGTTTGAAGATTTATACCACCATCGATACCCGCATGCAGAAGTATGCAGAAGATGCAGCCCGCAAGCAGATGAAACAGGTACAGCAGAACTTCAACAACCACTGGAGCATCCGCCGTACCCAGGCAGGCAAAGGCAACTGGATGGGTCAGGATCCTTGGCAGGATGAGAACCACAACGTGATACCAAACTTCATCCAGGGCATCGCCGAGCGCCAGCCATTCTACAAGGCATTGATAGCCCGCTTCCCTAACAATCCCGACTCAGTAAACTATTACTATAAGGAGTGGGTTCACCCGGTTAAGGTATTCGATTATGACAAGGGCAGCATCACGATGAACATGACATCAGAAGACTCCATCAAGTATATGACCACCTTCATGCACTGCGCCTTTGTAGCCATGGAGCCACAGACTGGAGCAGTAAAGGCATGGGTGGGCGATATCGACTTCGACCACTGGAAGTATGACAAGGTAACAGCCGAGCGCCAGCCTGGTTCTACCTTCAAGCTCTTTGTTTATACCGAGGCGATGAATCAGGGTTTAACCCCTTGTGACAAGCGTCGCGACGAATATATCTCTATGGAGGTATACGATAAGAAGAAGCACGAAATGACCATTTGGCGTCCATCCAATGCCAATGGTTCGTTCTCGGGCGACAGCATCCCATTGAAGAGTGCCTTTGCCAAGAGTATCAACTCTGTGGCTGTAAGATTAGGACAGGAGATGGGCATCAAGCGCATCATCGAGACAGCCAAGAAGATGGGTATCAACAGTCCGCTGGATGACACCCCTTCTCTCGCCCTCGGTTCCAGCGATGTCAACCTTTTGGAGATGGCATGCGCCTACAGCACCATTGCTAACAATGGCAAGCACCACGACCCGGTATTGGTTACCAAGATTGTAGACCACGACGGTAAAGTGGTTTACGAGGGCCCTACCGATTCAGAGCAGGTGATACCTTACAAGAGTGCCTTCCTCATGCAGCAGCTCTTACAGGGCGGTATGAAGGAGCCGGGAGGTACATCCCAGAGTCTCTGGGGCTATGTAGGCAACTACCGTGATACCGAGTTCGGTGGCAAGACTGGTACCACCAATAACCACTCCGATGCCTGGTTCATGTGTGTGAGCCCTAAGCTCGTAGTTGGTGCCTGGGTAGGAGGCGAATACCGCTGTCTCCACTTCCGCACCGGAGCATTGGGTCAGGGTTCGAGAACCGCTCTTCCTGTGTGCGGTTACTTCCTCCAGAGTGTCTTTGGCGACCCAGCCTTCCAGCAGTATCACGGCAAGTTTGACAAGCCACAGGACAGCGATATCACCCGCGATATGTACATCTGTGCAAGCTATGCACCAAAGCCAAAGGTAGATACCACCAAGGTAGACAGTACCGCCTTCCAGGAAGAGATCGTTCTCGATGACGAAGGCAACCCTATCATCCGCGAAGTTCCTGCCAAGAAGGCTGAAAGCGAATCTGCCAACGGTACAGCCACCACAGAAGAAAAGAAAGAGAAGAAGAAGGCCAAGCCAACGGAGCAGCCTGTCAACTTCGATGATCTTTAAATTTAGTTAATAATTTATAGTTTATAGCGGCTACGCCGTTTAGCAAGAAGGCGATTTAATATGGCTTATGCTATAAACTATAAATTATAAACTATAAATTAAATACAATGATTGATCTCGACAACGCAGAGTTGCAGAATGCACTCCAAATCATACAGTTTACCCGTCGTTCGCTTTTCCTTACCGGAAAGGCGGGGACGGGTAAATCTACTTTTTTACGTTATATAGCCGCCAATACCAAGAAGAAACATATCATTCTTGCCCCAACAGGCATTGCGGCCATCAACGCCGGAGGAAGCACGCTCCACAGCTTTTTCAAGCTTCCTTTCCACCCGCTGCTGCCCAACGACAGCATGTATTCCGTCCGCAACATCCGCAACACCCTGAAGTATAATTCAGAGAAGATAAAGATTATCCGCGAGGTAGAGCTCATCATCATCGATGAGATCAGTATGGTTCGTGCCGATATCATCGATTTCCTGGACAAGATATTGCGGGTATATTGCCGCAACATGCGAGAGCCTTTCGGGGGCAAGCAGCTGCTTCTGGTGGGCGATATCTTCCAGCTGGAGCCTGTGGTAAGGGAGGACGACCGCCGTCTGCTCAGTCCCTTCTACCGCAGCAGTTTCTTCTTCGATGCCAAGGTGTTCGAATACTTCAAGCTCGTGAGCATCGAACTCAAGAAGGTATACCGTCAGAGCGATCCCGTTTTCATCAGCATCCTCGACCATATCCGCACGTCTCAGGTGCCCATGCAGGATCTCCAGCGCCTCAACCAGCGCGTGGGAGCCCAGCTCGATGAGAGCGATTCCAAACTTGCCATCACCCTCTCTACACGCCGCGATACGGTAGATTACATCAACGACAGCCAGCTCCAGCGTCTTCCGGGAGAGCCTTGCCTCTTCCGTGGCCACATACAAGGCGAGTTTCCGGAGAGCAGTCTCCCTACTCCTATCGAGCTTTACCTCAAGACGGGGGCTCAGGTTATCTTCATCAAGAATGATATCGAGCATCAGTGGGTGAATGGCACGCTTGGCACCATCATCGGTTTTGATGAGGATGAGGATGCCAAGATTTATGTGCGCACCGAGGAAGGCAAGGATGTGATGGTGGAGCCTGCGGCATGGAGCAACATGAGATACCATTTCAATGAGGTTGAGAAAAAGATTGAGGAGGAAGAGATTGGCAGATACGAGCAGTACCCCATCCGTCTGGCTTGGGCGATAACGGTTCATAAGAGCCAGGGCCTCACCTTCAACCAGGTGAAGATTGATTTCACGGGTGGTGTCTTTGCGGGCGGACAGACGTATGTTGCCTTGTCCCGCTGCACCAGTCTCGAGAGCATCAGTCTTCAGGAGCCGTTGCGTCAGAGTGATGTTTTCGTGCGCAATGATGTCAAGCAGTTTGCCCGTCATTACAACGACCAGAGCACCATCAACACAGCGCTTACCCAGAGTAAGGCCGACAAGCAGTATCATGATGCCGTCAAGGCCTTTGACAGGGGCGATATGCAGTCGGCTCTCGACAACTTCTTCCTTGCCATCCACAGCCGTTATGATATCGAACAGCCACTTGCCAAGCGTTTCATCCGCAAAAAGCTGAATAGGGTGAACGAGCTTCAGGCAGAGAACGAGCGGTTGCGTGAAGAAATAAGAAAGAAGGATGAAGAGAAGGAGAAGCAGCAGAAGTTCCTCAAGCGCCTTGCCACGGAGTATGTGATTATGGGGAAGGAGTGCGAAAAAGAGGGCATGAAAGAGGCTGCCATCATGAATTACCGCAAGGCCCTCACCCTTTATCCTGAGCACCCGGAGGCGAAAAGAAGGCTTTTAAAGGTAAAAAAGTAAAAGGGTAAAAAACAAAAAAAAACAGGCAAAATCACTTGCCTGTTTTTTTATTACCTATAAGCTGAAAAGCTCTATTAACTATAAACTTTCAACTATAAATTATCATCTAGTACCATTGTACAGCGTTCGAATAACCGCTGCGCTTGTCGTATTTCAGCGCATCTGTCAGGGTGGCTGCGTTACAACGGAAGGTGAAGTTGTAGCTCGTATATGGAGCGAGAACCACAGAACAGCTCATGTTAAAACAGTGAAGATCACGAGCCAGACTGGCGGTGGTCATACTGATCTTGTGGTTGTCAAAATCATAACCGGATGAGAAACTGATGTTCCAGCCATCACTGATTCTTACGTTACCACTCATGTTCAGAGTCTGGGTAAACTTGTATGCATAGCGCATCGTCTTCTCATTGAACTTCTCTCTTCGCGTATCCTCGCGCATCGTTACACCATAACCGAAGGTCAGCGACCATGGCATCTTAAACGCCATATAACCATCTGAATCCGTTTCAGCCTTGCCGCCCTTCTTGGCTGCCGTCTTACCCTTCTCCATGCTGTCGTCTACGTTGCTCTCGATGTCGGTATCCAGACCTTCATCGTCATCATCATTGCGCTGGTTGTCCTTCTTATCGTCCTCATCATCGCCCCCGCCAAAGAGTTTCTTCAGCTTCTCCGGGTTCAGTGTGAACGAGAAGTTCTGCGACATACCCTGGAATCGTCCGAACCTGCCCTTGCCCCACTCCGTATGGGTACCCACATAAACATTGTTCTGGTCGTCCAGCTCGTAGGCATAGGTGGCAAACACGGCATTCATGTTGAAGGTATAGTTCTTCCACCACTTCAGTCTGAGGTTGATGTTCATATCACTCCAAGGGCGAACCTTGGCTGCGGTATTGTAACTCATGTTGATGTCGAACGCATCGATGATACTGAGCTTCTTGTATCCGGTAGAGTCCTTATCGCTCTTCACCTTCATCTCGATGTTGTTGCCCAGGGTAAACGAGATATTACCGCTCTTACCCTTGCCCGGCGCACCATAGAGGGCATTGGCATACTTCGAGTAGCTCACCAGCGATACGTTTCCGTCGGCATCGGTCTTCTGGTAGGTGTCCCAGTAGCCGTAGCGTGAAGCTCCGAAGTCTGGGGCATAACTGAAGCTCACCGTAGGCGTAAACACGTGGCGCACAGCCTGTATCTTATCTCCGAAGAGCTTGCGGCTTGGTATGTAGAAACCATAGAGTTTGGTAGAGAGACCTACGCTCATGTTCCAGTTATACACATTGTTGAAACCGTAGATGGTATCACATTTCTCCGTTTGGCTGGCTTCATCCCATGATCTCTCCACCTTGTTGGTATACATACGGTCGGTGAAATTGAACGATGGGTTCACGTTGAGATATTTGAAGAGCGTGAATGTAGCGCTCACCGGTATCTGATGCTGCCATCCGTTGCGCCAGTCCTTGATGAGTGAACTGTGCATCAGCTTATCCTCTTTGGTATTGATGCTGTTAGAGATGTGTCCCGTATAGCTCATGGCTATCTTCTCGTACCATTTCTCATCGCCCACCATCTTCTTTCTTCTGAACGGATAGAAGCGGGAGATGCTGATGTTGAGGTCGGGCAGCGTCATGGCGATGGATGAATCGCGCATGTTCTGCGAGAGGTTGGCGGTGGAACTGAGCGTCATACCGATGCTTGAGAACGAGGTGCTCCAGTTAACAGATGAGGTTCGCGTACTCTGCGTCATCGTCTGCGGATTGTAGAGCGAATTGAGGTTATTGCGTTCGTAGCTCGATGTGGCGAAGTTCACACTTGCCGAAAGCGAACTGTATGGGTTTGCCTTGCTGTCCTGGCGGTGGCTCCATTGCAGTTTGAAGCTCTCCTGCTCGGTAAAGTCTGGCATTCCCTTGTCACCGTTCTTCGTATCCTGATAACTGAAGAAGAAGGAACCCGAGTATTTGTATCTCTTGCGGTAGTTGCTGGCTGCCGAGAGTCCCCACGATCCCTTGGTATAAATCTCGCCCAGCAGCTTCAGGTCCCATTTATCGTTCATGGCGAAATAATATCCGCCATCTCTGAGATAGAATCCTCGTGCCGTTTCATCGCCGTAGGTTGGCATGATGAAACCGCTGCTGTAGCTCTTGGTGAACGGGAAGAAGCCGTAAGGGATGGCAAGCGGCATAGGCACATCGCACACCACGAGATAGGCTGGTCCGAATACCACATCCTTGCCCGGCCTTACCTTGGCTCGGGAGAGCGAGATGTAGAAGTCGGGATGCGGATCATCGCAGGTGGTATACCTTCCGTGCTGCAGATAGATGACTCCCGATGAGTCGCGTTTCGACTTCATACCGGTCAGGAATCCGTCTTGCTGTTCTGTATATACATTATTAATAAGGGCCTTTTTGCTCTTGAAGTTGAATTTGATGGTGTCGGTATCATAGGTATCGCTACCCATCTTGAAGACAGGTTTGCCCTTGATGCCTCCCTCCGCCGTACTGTCGGGTGTACCCATCGCCTTCACGTTGCTCTTGTCCATATCCATGGAGATGCGGTCGGAACTGAGGTCCATGTTGGTATACTTCACGTTGGAGTTTCCGTAGAGATATGCTACCTTGTTCTTGGCATCGTATACGAGGGAGTCGTCCGCCTGATAGTTAACCGGTGCGTCTACTCCACCCTGTTTCTTTCTGGCGATACTGTCGAGGCGGATACTGTCATCCACCACTTTATTATGTTTCCATATAGCTTTCTGCAGCGAGTCCATCTGCGTGGTGTCGTCAACCTGTTTCAGCTTGGGCTTTATTTCGTTGCCCAACGAGTCTACGAACACACTGTCACCCACGCTGTCCACGGTTTCCGTCTTCTCCGTTTTCTTCTTTTTCTTTTTCGAATCGGGCGTACCTGGGTTAGCCACCATCATACACGAGATGGCAGCGAGCAGCAGCATAGCTATCGTCGATTGTTTTCTCATTCAATAAATTAGAATTCTATTCAAACATGCGTTCCCATTGCTGGAAGCGTTTTACTCCTTCCTCCCCGAACTTCATGAGACTTTTTTCTGCTTTCTCAATTGTTTTTTCCCGGTCGAGGTGAGTTTTGCTGAAGAATTTATCAGCGTAGCAAATCACCTTCTCCTCCATGGTTTCCGGCAGGAAATCCTGGTGTGGCAGGGGCAGGTTCTGTGCTATGATCTGTGCCTCTGTGATGCCTGCACCGGTATGGCGCTCACATACGCGGGCATGTCGCTCATATCCTTCCTTGCGCAGGATTTCTGCTCCCAGTCGTCCATGGCAGATGTAGGACTGCGAGCCGAAACACTGTATGCCTGGGGCATCGGTCATGAAGATGCCGAGGTCGTGGAGCATAGCTGCTTCTTCGATGAACTGGGCATCGAGTTGCAATTCGGGATGATACGAAACAATCTGTAGCGCTTTTCGCGCTACAGATTGGCTATGTGTGATGAGGATATGCCGAAGCTCATTATCCTCAGGATAATACTTATCAATAATAGCTTGATAATTCATTTCTATTATATTTACTCAGCGTTGCGCTCGATGTAAGCGATAACATCGCCCTTGCGCACCTTGCTGCCCTGCTTGGCATTGATTTCTACGAGCTTGCCGCCCAATGCAGCTGGGATGGTTTCAAACTCGCCCCAAGGAGCCTGGATATAGCAGAAGGCATCACCTTCTTTATATTCCTTGCCGATATATGGCTCTACAGCTGGCTGGCACTCGCCCTCGCCCTGGAATTCCCAGAAGAGCTGGCCGGCTACTGGTGCCACGATGGCATCTGCCTTGGCATGCTTGAACTCTGCAAGCTGTGCAGGAGTAAGGGTTGTACCGAGCTTGGCATCCTTTGCCTTCTGAAGGTCGGCCAGGAAGTTCTTCTTTGCCTGTCCGCTCTTGTAGTTGCGATACTGCTCTGGGTGCATAGCGAGCTCGAAGAGTTCCTCGTCGTCCTGACCGTAATCCCAACCGTTCTCGTCCATCTCCTTCTTGAAGTCGTCGAGGGCATTAGTAAGCAATGTGTGAGCATCTACGTCGGTAAACTCGCGGCCCTGCTTCTTGGCGAGCTCTACGAGTTCTGGGTCGATAGTTCCAGGAATCTTACCGCTCTTACCGAGAATCATACCCCACATAGAGTCGTCCATCATTACGAAGCGGCCCTTGCCCTGCTCCATGGTGAGGAGGTTCATCAGTGAGATGTTCTTTACATACTGGCTGAATGGGGTTACCAATGGAGGATAACCTACGCGTGGCCATACATACTCTACCTCGTCGAAGAGCTTGATGAGCAGGTCGTCCATAGACAACTCTTCCTCACCCTTCTTCTTGCGGATGTTGTTGATGGTCTGGCGCATACCGCCGAGATCTGCCATCATACTTCCCATCATACCGCCTGGGAGACCGCAACCGAGCAGGAGTGAAGACATGATTTTGTTACCTGGGTTGATGAAATATCCGAGCCACTCGTCGATGAACTCCTGAGTCATAGCACGCGCCTTCATATAAGCGCTCATGTTGATTTCAGGCACCTCGAAGCCCTCGTTCTTCAGCATGCTGATAACTGAGATTACGTCTGGGTGAACCTTACCCCATGACAGTGGCTCGATGGCTGTATCGATGATGTCGGCACCGTTGTTGCATACCTCGAGGATAGAAGCCATAGAGAGACCAGGACCAGAATGGCCATGATACTGGATGATGATCTGTGGATACTTGTCCTTGATCATCTTGGTGAGCTTGCCGAGGAATGCTGGCTGGCCGATACCTGCCATATCCTTCAAGCAGATTTCCTCTGCACCGGCAGCGATGAGCTGGTCGGCGATGTTCATGTAATATTCCAGGGTGTGTACAGGAGAGTTGGTGATACAGAGTGCACACTGTGGAGTCATGCCGCCCTCCTTGGCCCACTTGATAGAAGGAATGATGTTGCGCACATCGTTCAGTCCGTCGAAGATACGTGTGATGTTGGTACCCTGCTTAGCCTTTACCTTATACATAAGGGCGCGCACGTCGTCAGGCACAGGATACATACGAAGAGCGTTCAATCCGCGGTCGAGCATGTGAGTCTTGATACCCACCTCGTTGAAAGGTTTGCAGAATGCGCGTACGGCATCGTTAGGGTTTTCACCTGCCAGCAGGTTAACCTGCTCGAAGGCACCGCCGTTAGTCTCTACACGGCTAAAGCATCCCATTTCGATGATAACTGGGGCAATTTTAGCCAACTGATCCTTGCGTGGCTGGAACTTACCAGAGCTCTGCCACATGTCTCGATAAACGAGACTGAACTGAATTTTCTTCTTCATTATTCTTGTTCTTTTTCTTTATATTCGATGTATGAATTAAATTCCAAGGTGCAAAATTAGACAAAAAAATCGAGAAATCGTCCTATTCGCCTCTTTTTTTATATTTATTATGTAATTTATTTCAATATTTCCTTCTTCATCTTGCTGTTCAGCTTCTCGGCTGCGGCATGGGCCTTGGCGTTGGCTTTCATCGCATCGAGCGAGCGGTGGAAACCCTGGATGCGGCCCTCACGGTCTGAGAGAGCCAGGCTGTCGCCCTTCATATATACAAAGGTGAAGGTATCGCGCTTCGTCTTCTCGTTGATCACCACGCCATCCAGCTCGCGGTGGCCCTGCACCAGAATCAGTTTGCCATTGTAGGCATGCCATTCCGTATACTGAGGCACAGCAGGATATTCTACCGGACTGTCGTCATCCACATCCTTGTTTATCCTCACCCTGCCCACGGCCATCGCCTCGCTCATGCGCTTTAGGGTGAAGCCATACTGGCGCGGCACCATATAGGTTTCTACGATGCTGTCGGGCATATTGGCAAGGATTCTCGCCTGCTGGCGCTTACTCAGATGCGATACATCGCGCAGCTTCGGCATTACCGGATAGGTCCAGGTGGCCTTCAGCTGGTCCAGGTCTATCACCATGTCGGTACGGTTCTTCTCATCCTTCTCCTCGCATGGCATCACGCAAACCCAGTCGCCCACCTCTATATCTCCAAACACCTGATGGTTGCGAGTGGCATCCAGAATGTTGTATCTTACGGGGTCGCCGCCTCCATTGGGCAGCAGCACCAGCGCGGTATCCGAGCAGCCCAGGCAGGCAAGTCCATAGATAGCCCTGTCGCCCTTAGCCGGTTTCGAGAGGCTGATGGCGAGTTTCGAATTGTCCATACGTGGTGGTTTCTTTCCCCTGTGACATGCTGCGAGGGTTGTGGCGGCTAGCGCCAGTGTGAGTATTGTCTTGACTTTCATCTTTCTATTCATTATTTCAGATGCAAAACTACAACTATTTTTTGGAAGCACCAAATATTGAATCGTAAAATAATTAAAAAAATAGGTGATATATTTTGTAGTGTCTCGATTTTGCATTACCTTTGCAACCGTTTTTTTGGGATCAACATCCCCCTCGTCCTGCCACACACGCCGGATGATGAAAAGAAATAGGACCAACTCAAGAATTATATGCAACAAGAGAATATGACAGACAAGACAAATACACACGCTCTCCCGGCATGGACCGAGGTAGAGTATACCGCATTATGCAAAAACCCGTACCTGTTAACCCCATTCTTCATCCCTAAGGAGGCGAAGTGCTTCACGTGCCGCGAAGATGGCACGAGGGAGGAAGAAAGAATGGTTTTCCTCGTTTTCAAGTCTACTGCAGCCCCTGCTGATGCCGAATGGGAAGATGATCCTGTTCCGGGCGAGATGTGGGTGCGCGCGCTGGGCGATGATGATGAGGAGATTGAGCCTGCCAAGGTGATTTACCTGGGTCAGGACATCGAGGATTTCATCCGTGTAGCCGCTGAGGACGACCAGACCATCACCTTCGATTTCTGGTGGCGCTACGGCGAGGTGAAGGTGGAGAAGGCTGAGAAGACGGATGACGGATTCGTATGCCGCAAGGATGATTTCGGCGATGACGGACTGGCTGTTACCCTGATTCCTGAGGACGGCGGCAATCCGGTTGTCCTCCGTCTTCAGATTCCTTATATCGGTTTCTCGCTCTACGATGCCGAGGGCAACAAGGTGCATGGCGAGCTGAGCATTCCGCAGGATAAGGTAGATGACTACACCTACGAATTTGTGGGCGATGACAACAACGACCGTTTCACCCTTCAGCTCGACAGCAACAGGCTGGTTTACATGTGTGTATTGCGCCATGAGGACCATCAGCTGGTGGTTCGCAACCAGCGCGACCGTCTTTCGGTAGTAGATCAGATTCCTACCGAGGGCAAGCTTTCTGAGTTGCTGATGAACACGAATTCTGCGCTCATCAAGAACAGAAATCACCGTTGGCGCATTCAGATTGAGGGCACCACGCTGTCTCACGAGGTTGAGTTGAATGTAGATGCGGCATCTCTGGTAGCTTTTGCTGAGGAGCAGATGCAGAAGGGCATGGAGATTGACGAGCTGGGGCAGCATCTGATGGCACTGGAGCAGAAGTATCATTTCCAGTGGTTCTGGCTGAGTGAGGACGACTGGAGTCATGACAATCCGGTGTTCGACATGTTCATGAAGCAGCTTTGTGCTTTTTCGTATGTCAGTCAGAATCCTGTTCAGGCAGATGCGTTGATGGCAAGGAACTACAAGCGTAAGATTCGCCGTTACAGCAGTATGCTGAAGGCTCACAAGCGTGGCGAGTTGAATCTTTTTGAGGAGAGTGATGAGGTGCGAGCCGAGTATCTCCGCATCTTCCAGGGTTTCCACCAGCCTTTCGTAGAGGCTTTTGAGAAGGAGGAAGAGGAATAATCTTTAAAGTTTTATCCCTCACATCCCTCACTTTTTCTCTTCTTAAAACACTAATCACTTGATAATAAAGGAATTATCCATTTAGGAAAGCGTGATGGATGGACAAATTGTTTACAATATCCATCACGCTATCCATCACTAATAGTCTTCATCTATCACGTTTTTCAGCTTATCTTCTTGCAAAAAGCAAGAAGATCTTTGTAGAATATGGTTATGGGACCTGGCGAAAACGGACCACACGTTGTGCTGCGCTGGCTCACAGATATTACTGCGTCGGGATACAGATATTACTGCGTCGGGGTACGGATATTACTGCGTCGGGGTACGGATATTACTGCGTCGGCTAGCGCAGACGTATCCGTAGGCTTATTGAGACGGCTGAATCAGCTAACTGAGACGGCTGAATTCGCTGACAGAACTACTTGAGTTAGCAAACTGAACTACTTGAATAGCCCGACCGGGATAAAAACAAAGCGGGCGGACCTCTTCTCACGAAGAAGGCCGCCCTGTTTCATAATTAAACTTTGTTTTGCATTAAAGAAATGCAATGCTTGAGCAAAAATATTTTTATTTCTCTATCAGTCCCTCTACATACTTGCAGAGGATACTGATGCCCTTGAGGTTTTCGCCACCCTGCGGAATGATGATGTCAGCATAGCGCTTGGTGGGTTCGATAAACTGCTCGTGCATCGGCTTCAGGACCTTGAGGTATCGGTCTACCACCATCGATACGGTGCGACCCCTGTCGATGGTATCACGCTGAATGTTGCGTATCAGGCGCTCATCAGCATCGGTATCCACGAACACCTTCAGGTCCATCAGGTCTCTCAACTTCTTGTCCACCAGCGTCATGATGCCTTCGATGATCACAACCGGTTTGGGGTCAACGTGAACAGTTTCCGGTTCACGGTTGCATTTGATATAACTATAGGTGGGTTGCTCTATCGCCTTGCCAGCACGCAGATCAGCGAGCTGCTGGTGCAAAAGCTTCCAATCGAATGCCGACGGGTGGTCGAAGTTGATCCGATGACGTTCTTCCTCGGTCATCTGCGAGGTATCGTTATAATATGAATCGAGGGGCACCACAGCCACATAATGAGGCGGCAGCACTTCTACGAGTTTCTTCACCACAGTAGTCTTGCCGGAGCCTGTGCCTCCCGCAATGCCAATAACGGTCACTTTATCTTTCATATTCTTTCTATAAGATTTCATCAAACATCTTGCGGTAGAATTCAGCCTTCTTCTCCACTGCCATAGGATAGGCACGGGAACTGGAGGGCATGCGGTACAGACGGAGTCTGCGGCCCTCGAACTGGAATTCTGCATAGCCTCCCATCTCAGGCTTTTCCTTGATGCCAAAGTGTTCTGAAAATACCTTCGTGGCAAGCTGGCCGGCTGTGAGCACCGCCCTGCAATGGGGCAGCTGGCGGAGCATGCCGTCGAGATTGGCGGGCTGCACAATCTGCAGGTCCTTATCGGATGCCGTATTCTTGGTGCGTATCACCTGCTGTGCGGTATCATAGATGGCGACGCCCTTCTCCCTGAGAAATTTCTTAATAGCATCGAGGCGGTAGGTCTTCTTCTCTACATCCACGAAATGGAGCTTATCCCGGAAGTAGATAATCCCGAATATCCTCCACATATCATTCTGGAAGTTGGGATAATACCAGGGCATGCACCACCGCTTTTCTGCAGGCGGAAACGTGCCGAGCATCAGCAACTTGGCATTGCCCGGCAGCCACGGCTCAAAAGGATGATTCTCAACCATTCAACTGTTAACTATAAACTCTTAACTATCAACTAAATCAAAGCTTTTCCTTCACCAGGTACATCACTACCGGCAGGTGATCGCTGTAGCCGTTAAGCCATCTGCCGCCTGCCTTGGTACGCAAAGGAGCACCCTTGTACTGACCTTCCTGCTGGATGAGGTAATCGCGGCGGAAGATGTGGTTCTTCCAGAACTTCAGAGAACTGTAGTCCTTGTTCTTACTATCCCTGTTCAGGAGATTAGGCGTGATGACTATCTGGTCGAAGAGATTCCATGAACCACTGTAGAACAGGGTTCCCTTGCCCTCCTTGGCCAGGATGTTGTACCATGGATTGTACATATCATCGGCACCCACCTCGCTGATTTCAGCCTTCGCCTTCAGCACCTTGTGCATGCTGGCGTTGGTAGGATCATCGTTCATATCACCCATCACGAACACTTTCATCGCTGGGTTCAACTTCAGCAAACTGTCTTTTACAGCCTTGGTCTGGCGTGCTCCGCTCTCGCGATAGAACGAAACGGAGAAACGGCTTGGCCAGTGGCATACGATAACCGCCACATCCTCGCCCGCCAGTTCACCGCGAACGGTGAGGAAACCACGGGTCTTGTAGGCAGAATCCTTGGCGAGTTCCTGTACGTAAGGCACCAATCGGGTGTTCTTCACCGTGAAGAGTGCCGGATTATAGAGCAGCGCACAGTCGATGCCTCGCTTATCGGGACCCTCGATATGGCAGAACTGCATGTTTCTTGCCTTGAGAGGCGGCTGTGCGGTGAGATCTTTCAGCACGTTGGCATTCTCAACCTCAGCCAGACCGATGAAGGCACAACCCACGTTAGGCAGCACATCGGTACCCATGTCGGCAAGTGCACGCGACATATTCTTGAGTTTATTGGTATATTTCATACCATTCCATCCCTTAGCAGGGAGATACTCGTAATCATTCTTACCGGCATCATGGCAGGTATCAAAGAGGTTCTCCTGATTGTAGAAACCTACAGCATACACTTGAAACTGCCTGTTGCCTGAAGTCTGCGACTTCTTTTTCTGTGCCGTAGCGCCCAACCCAATCATGAGGAGGGCAGCCAGCAAGAGCAAATGTTTTCTCATACTAATATTAATTATTAATGTATACCTTATTATATATGTTCACCTTAACGCGGTGAGGTAACAGGCAGCAAAGATACCTAAAAAACCGGAAATATCTCCATGAAAACGAATATTTTTTCAGATTTCATGCATTTTTAACATAAATAAATTCATTTTTCAAAAAACTTTTTGTTACTTTGCAGCATTAAACACATTGAATCGGAACAGAAGACACAAGACCAGGGACCACGGTAAGTCCCCTTATCGCCTAAACAAGACCTAGCGGGACATATATCATCACTGCTCAAAAAGACTGCTGTTGCCGGTTTATTAATACTTAATACATATAAACTATGCAGAAGAAAGTAAACTTAGCAATGTTAGCGCTCTTCTCGTGTTCATTGGCTATGGCTCAGAACGAAAAGACTGACCAGAACATAGCCCAGGGACTCGACGAAAATGCTTTCACCTTCTCCGAGGCACAGTTGGGCGAGGACGATGACATGTCATCCAATGTCACCATTCTCAATTCTACCAGCAACGTATACGCGAGCCAGGCAGGTTATCTGTTCTCGCCAGCACGTTTCCGCTACCGTGCCTTCAACCAGAAGTACAACGATGTCTATATCAACGGTGCTTCCATGAACGATATGGAGACCGGACAGTTCCGTTTCTCCAACATCGGTGGATTGAACCGATTCTCCAGAAACGTAGACTTCGCCCTGCCTTTCGAAGCCAACGGCTATTCGATGACGGGCATGGCAGGCTCCAACAACTATGATTTCCGTGCCGGAAGCATGCAGGAAGGACAGTATGCCAGCGTAGGTGTTGCCAACCGCAACTATACCCTGCGCGGCCTCTACTCCTACTCCAGCGGATTCAACGAGAAGGGATGGGCAATAACAGCCGGTCTCACCTACCGCTGGGCTAACCAGGGATACGTAGAGGGAACCATCTACAACGCCCTCTCCTATTTCTTCGGTGTACAGAAGAAGTGGATGAACGGCCACTCGCTGAGCTTCTCAACATGGGGTAACCCGACAGAAAGAAGCACCCAGGGAGCATCTACCGACGAGGCTTACTGGCTGGCAAACGACTACCAGTATAACCCATACTGGGGATACCAGAACGGACACAAGAGAAACTCACGCATAGTGAACGACTTTGCCCCTTCGGCTATCGCTACATGGGACTGGGAAATCAACGACCAGATGAAGCTCACCACATCGGTGTTCGGAAAATACTCTATGTACAAGAGCACCAAGCTCAACTACAACAACGCAGAGAATCCACAGCCAGACTACTGGAAGAACATGCCATCAGCCAGCTACTATGTATGGGGCGACTACAAGAACGGCAACAACATGTATACCTGGGAAAACTGGAACAACGCCGTAAACTACTGGCAGGCAAGCAAGGCAAACCGACAGATTAACTGGGACCGCCTGTATTATGCCAACCAGCAGGCAGCCAAGAACGGACAGGATCTGCTATACTATGTTCAGGCTAAGCACAACGACAACCTGACCCTGAGCCTGTCGTCCGTTCTGAACACCAAGCTGACCAAGAAATCGAACCTGGCTACGGGTATCATGCTCGGAAAGAGTACCAACCAGCACTATCAGACACTGGAAGACATGCTGGGCGGTGCCATCTTCCACAACATCAACACCTATGCCCTGGGCGATTATCCTAAGACCGACCCACGTGTGCAGTACGACCTGAACACAGCCGGTCCTAACAACACAGGCAAGCTGGTTTACGAGGGCGACAAGTTCGGTTACGACTATCGCATCGACGTGAACAAGGCAAACGCATGGAGCACCTATACAGCCGAATTCTACAACATGAAGGCGATGCTGAGCGGACGTATCGGATATACCGGAATGAACCGCCGAGGCTACATGCGCAACGGTATGGCACCGAACAACAGTCAGGGCAAGAGCGGCACAGCCAACTTCCTGGACGGTGGTGTAAAGGGAAGCCTGAACGTGGATATGGGCAGAGGTCATGCCTTCAGCATCGGAGCCGGATACGAGTTGCGTGCACCGATGGCAAACACAGCCTTCATTTCGCCTGAAATCAGCAACGACTTCGTGACTAACCTCAAGAACGAGCGCATCTTCAGCTCTGAATTCAGCTACCAGTATCGCAACGCATGGCTGAGTGCCAACGTGAGCGGTTACTACAGCCGACTGGAGAACGTTACGGAATGGCAGAACTTCTACAACGATGATGAGAATTCATTCACCTACGTGAGCATGACCGGACTGAAGAAGGAATACTATGGTGTAGAGGTGGGCGCTAAGTTCAAGCTTACATCATGGCTCGACCTGAAGACTCTGGGCGCTATGAGCGAGGCAAAGAACATCAACAATGTAAACGCCGTATACATGCTCTCAAAGAGTGCTGAGGTTTACCAGGACAAGGCTTACGTGATGAATATGCGCGAGAGTGGCACACCGCTCACAGTGGGAAGCATCGGTCTCGATGCCCATGTAAACGGATGGTTCGTCAACCTCAATGCCAACTATTACGACCGCATCTACCTCTCTTATTCTCCAAGCTACAGATATGAGAAGGTGCTGACCAACCGCCAGGCTGCCCACAAGGCATTCCCTGAAATCTTTGCTCCTACTACACTCGACGGTATGAGCTGGACTGAGGATGCTGTAGCCCAGGAGAAGGGTCACGGAGGATGGATGGTTGACCTGAGCATAGGCAAGAGCGTGAGACTGAAGAAGGGTTCTCTCAACTTCAACCTCATGATTACCAACCTGCTGAACAACCAGACCATCGTAACAGGCGGATATGAGCAGAACTCACGTTCAAGCTATACACTGGATGCTAACGGCAACGTGAAGAATCCACGCCTCTACCAGTTCTCTAAGAATCCTAAGAAGTATTACACCTGGGGTACCAACGGCATGTTCCAGGTATCTTACAGATTCTAAAGAGCAGTTTCTCTTTAACATAAAGAACAGGGAGCAATCCCGTTTCTCTATAACAATAAAAAGAAAGAACAATGAAAAAGATAAAATTCATAGCATTGGCATTCCTGGCACTGACTCTGGGGTCGTGTATGGGCGACGGTTATGCTGACCCAGACCTGACCGAGAAGGTGCCTGCATCTCCATGGGGCAACAACAGCCTGAGGGAGAAGAATGTGATCAGCATAGCAGATTTGAAGACCCAGTTTGCTACGGTTATCAACAGCGACAATGGCTACAAGCTGATTGAGAAGGACATGATGATCAAGGCGGTAGTGACGGGCAATGATGTCAGTGGCAATATCTACAACCAGGTGAGCGTACAGGATGCATCCGGCGCAATCATCATTGCCATCAACGGAAGTGGCCTGTCAGGTTATCTTCCTGTTGGTCAGGAGATTCTCGTAAACCTGAAGGGTCTCTATATCGGAAGTTACAAGAAGTTGCCTCAGATTGGCGGTGTGAATACCAAGCTCTCAGATGGAAGTCTGGGTATAGGAAAGATAGAGCGTGCCATCTGGAACGAGCACTTCAAGATTCTGAACCCTGGCGAGGCGGATGCAAGCACGGTAGTGCCAGAGGAGTTTGACCTGACAAAGCTTACTGATGCAGCCTATATGGATGCTAACGTGGGCAAGCTGATGACCCTGAAGAAGGTGAAGTTTGCTTCAGCCAACGGTACAAACGTATGGGCGCCAGATGATACCAATACGAGTCTGGAACTGATCGATGCCGAAACGGGCAAGAAGATCAACAAAAACAACCTGGTAGTGCGCAACTCGGGTTATTCTAAGTTTGCCAACGAGGTGGTTCCACAGGGTGTATTCAATATCACCGGTATCTTCACCCGATTCGGCAACACCTGGCAGATTGTGATTCGCAGCACGGATGATCTGAAGGCATCAGAAACAGGCGGTACATTGGAGAAGCCTTACACTGTGGCTCAGGCACTGGAGAAGATCAATGCCGGTACAGCAGGTGATGCTAAGGTTTATGCTACCGGTATCATCGTAAAGGTGAAAGATGTAGATACTGGCACGTATGGTAACGGTACATTCGTTATCTCTGACGACGGTAAGGATACAGAAGGCAAGACTCTCGAGGTATTCCGTTGCTTCAACATCGATGGTGCAAAGTGGACAGAGGAAACCAAGGGTATCCTTGTACCAGGCAAGAAGGTGGTTGTATCAGGCACCCTGCTTGATTATAACGGCACCAAAGAGATCAAGGGTGGCAATCTCATCTCTATCAAGTAATTACTGATTATCAAAATAGTAACAATATTTAAAAAGACAATAATATGAAAAAGTATATATTTTCAGTTTTGATGGCGGCAATGGCTGCCTTCACATTCAGCAGCTGCGAGGATGTGCCAGAACCTTACACACAGCCTACCAAGCCTGATGCTCCAAGTGCTGGCGAGCCTAAGGGTACAGGTACTGCTGCAGATCCATTCAACATTGCCGGTATCATTAAGTATATCGAAGATGGCGGTAGCGCAGACCAGGAAGTTTACACCAAGGGTAAGGTGGTATCAGTTAAGGCAGGCAGTTTTGATGCTATTTATGGTAGCTTGAAGTATTATATCTCTGACGATGGTACTACTAATAACCAGTTCTATGTTTACAATGGTTATGCTGGTCCTAACCGTACCAAGTTCTCAGGCGAAGATGCTCTGAAGCCAGGCGATGAGGTTGTTATCTGCGGTAAGGCAAAGAACTACAACGGAACCAACGAATATGATACAGGTAACTATCTTGTATCTCTCAATGGTAAACCAACAAGTGGGTCTACAACCCCTGATACTCCAGCTGACGGTTACATCAATGAGACATTCAGCAAGAGCTTCGGTTCATTCACAGCCAAGACCATTAAGGGCACAGCATGGGTTATCGACTCTTACGGCTATGCCAAGGCTACAGGTTACGATAATGCCTCTAAGACAACAACTCCTTCAGAAAGCTACATTGTTTCTAAGGCTATCGACCTCTCTGCATCTAAAAGCGCGACATTGGAGTTCTCTTACATTCTCCGCTATGTTACAAAAAATGGTACAGCCGTTGAGGGAGTAAAGAATCAGGTTCTCATCACAGACAATTACACCGGTGACCCAGCAACAACCAAGTGGACTGACATTACTGGCACAATGAAGGAAGGTGTGGATTGGAAAACCTGGGAAACCTACAAGCACGATCTCTCAGCCTTCAAGGGTAAGAAGAACGTAGTTATCGCTCTCCACTATGCCTGCGCAGCTTCATCTGGAACATGGGAAGTAAAGAATCTCTCAGTGAAAGAGGCTACAGGAGGAACTCCAGACACTCCATCAAAACCTGATACTCCTGCTACAAAAGACGGCATTACCATCGATGGCACCACCGTTACATTGAGCAATGCGGCAGCCACAACCACGGGTGCCAGCGTAGAGCTGGATCTCAACGCAGCAGGTTTGGTGAACGAGGCAGCCGTAGAAACCGTGAAGTTCTCAGATGGTTCCACCGTAAACTTCGATGCCAACGGTCAGAATAATGGTCCTAAGTTCTACACCAAAACCAAGGGCGTTCGCGTATATGCCAACAACAAGCTCATCTTCAAGGGCATCAAGAAGATTAAGCAGATTGTGATGACCTGCGACAGCTACAACGGCACCAACTACGTGGGCAATGCCACAGCCACCATCGAGTTCTCAGGCACCACAGCCACCTACACCAACCTCTTTACAGAGACAACAGGCGGCGGTGTTCAGCTTCGCGTGAAGACCATCAAGATAGTTTATGCGGAGTAAAGCGCTAATTCTCAAATATTTCTTAAAAAGAAGAAGAAATATTTGGTGGTTTCAGGAAAAAAGCGTAA
>OGIF01000121.1_pt1 | contig 34871 bp, 32 predicted proteins | sample 1571711 | NCBI WGS metagenome assembly OGIF01 (sample SAMEA2581949, study PRJEB24529) | metagenome | biome: Human gut stool | place: China | collected 2011
CTAAGCGTTGTATGAAGCGATAATTATTTTCAAAACTAAAATTTTATCTGCGGTGATTTCTTTGGTTCGTTTCTTTGTCATCAAAGAAATGAACAAAAACTTACGATAATAATACCATATATATTGGAATTGTAATTATAGATAATAATGTAGTCGCAGAAACTACTAATGTTGCATATTCTGTATCTGTATTATAAAGACTAGATAATACTACTGTTTGAATCATCGCAGGTAATGACGCCATGATTACAAATACTTTAAACATCAATTCTGGCATAGGGAAGATAAAAGACAATAAGTACATGCTAAGCGGTGCAATTATAAATCTACCTAAACATATACCTATTAAACCTAAATCAAAACGAATTTTTTTTAAACCCATGGAATAAAGTGTTACACCTATAAAAATCAAAGCAAGTGGTGTTGTTAAATTTCCCATATATTGAGCTGTATCCATAAAAAATTTAGGTAAAGGAATGTCTAAAATTAAAATAATCAATGAAGCTAAAAACCCTAAAATTGGTGGAGAAAAAATTCTTCTCAAAGTTTTTAAAGTAAACATTTGCTGATAAGAAAATTCTTTTGAATCAGCCTGAATACAAGCATTTCCTAAAGTCCAAAAAAATGTAGTATTAGCAAAAAAATACAATAAAGTATAAGGTATTGCTTCCTCACCAAATAATGCCATAGTTACTGGCAAACCTACAAAAATAGTATTTGAAGTTGTAAATGTAGATTGAAAAATCCCTCTATGACCTTTTTTAGACATAAATCTTGCCAAAAACACACTTAAAATAAAACATACACCAATAGAAATAAATGGCACGATAGAACCAGTTATTAAATGCAATAATTGGTCATGACTAAAAGCATGTGTAATATTATAGATAAAAAACAAAGGCAATGATACATTTGTTACCAATTTCGGCAATAGAGCTTTATTATCTTTGTTTATCCAACCAATCTTAGCTAGATAGCAACCTATCAGCCCCATAAAAATCAAAGTCAAAACACCACTGATAGCGTGTAGTAATGCTTGCATATTATCATTCCCTTCATTTATTAAGTTTTCTCTTTATTAACTAAAAAATAATTTGTGTAAAAATCCTAACAGATTAAACCCTTCTGTTACTTCTTCTGTCGTTACCATATCTACACTACCAACAACATTTCCCTGATATAATAAATCAACTGTTCCCACTTTAGCACCTTGTTTTAATGGAGCATCTATATATGCTGGTAAATTCATTTTCCAGGAAAAATCATCTACATTATCTGTATCCATGACTAAATAAGTAAAAGGCTGTATAGGTTTTACTGTAGTCTTATAATTAGTGCTATTATGCGTATATATACTAGAAATTAATTTCTGTTCATCAACAGTTTTCATTTCTTTTATATGTTTAAATCCATAATCCAATAAAGCTCTGCCTTCAACAAAACGAGCTCTACTATCTGATGTTTTCAATACTACGGCAATAAGTGTAACACCATTTTTTTGTGCAGAAGCTACTAAACAGCCACCAGCAGCATCAGTATACCCTGTTTTTATACCAGTTACATCATCATAATTCCACAATAAACGATTTGTACTACCATAGATATCTTTTCGTTCCGCTGGATTTACCCACTGTATCTCTTGTTCTTTTGTTGATACTATCTTACGGAATTTTTCATTTTGATATGTATATCTTGCAATCTTAGCTAAATCTCTAGCTGTTGTATAATGATTTGGGTCTGTCAATCCATGAGGATTATTAAAATGTGTATTAGTAGCGCCAATTTCTTTTGCTTTATCATTCATCATTTGCACAAAAGTTTCTAGGGAACCTTTTCCTACATAATAAGCAATAGCTGCAGCACCATCATTACCAGAGGCTAGCATTGTAGCTTGCAACAGTTCTGACATTTTTATTTTATCGCCTTCATTTATATAAATGGCAGAACCTTCTACACCTACAGCACGTTTATCAACTTCAACAATGTCATCATCATTTGCATTTTCCAGTCCAAGTATGCAAGTCATCATCTTAGTCGTACTTGCAGGCATTGCCTTAGCGTCTGGATTTTTTTCATAAAGAACTCTACCTGTAGTTGCATCTATCAAAATTGCAGCTTGAGCAGTCATATCTTGTAGATTATCTGCTGTAACAGGAATATATGGTTTTGATTCATCTACTGGTGGAGCATCATCTACTATGCTATCCATAGCCCTTGCTGGGTTAAATGCTATAAAAATTTGTACAAAAACTATACTAAAAATTATAAGTCGTTTAAAAATCATCTCATTCACTAGCTAATCGTCCTATCACAAAAAATGTACCACGAGCTTTGGCACATAATTTATTATCTTTATTAAAAACTTCACATTCAGCAACTACTGTACTTCTTCCATTATGAATAATCATTCCTTTTACAATAGCCACATCTTCCATATCAATAGATTTTAAAATATTAATATTAAAATCCAAAGTTACTACTTTCTTTCCTACACTAAGACAGGCTGCGCCCATAGCCATATCGCAAAGGGACATAATCACACCACCATGAGCTATGCCATAAACATTTGTATGTTCATGTTTAATTGTCAGACTAACACATACATTACCCTTATCAATCGAAACAATATCTACACCTAAATGTTTTGTAAAGGGATTATCTTCATAAAAATTGTTGATATAATCACTTATACTTTTCATATTATCTTGATTAAATTGTTTCACACTTTTTCACCTGCCTTTATAGATAAATTTTATTATAATTTACGTTTTTTTTGATTTCAAGAAAAAGCTAACTTTTTTATTTATTTCTTAATATAGAAATAAACCAACCCAAAATTTTTCTATGAATAAAATTCTATAAGTTAAAATAAACAGCATTTAACATTATATATTGAGAGATTTTCAGATATAATTTACTTTAACAAATAAAAATTTATCCATTATTATAAGACTTTCACTTCGTAATAAAACCGATATTTAAAAATAACATTTCTTTTGATTTATTATGTTTTAGTTATGGAAATGACAAAAATGATGTTCAATTAAAGTTTTTTTAGAAAATTTCTTATTTTTTTCCAAAATGCACTAGTCATTTTTGCAATTTTTAGTTATAATTAACAAAGACATAATTTTCAAACGATAATGTTAAATATACAATTATGTTCTATGATGTATTAAGAGAGGGGTTTATTTATAATGGAAACTACACTTATTATTGAAAACAAAACTGGCTTACATGCACGTCCTGCATCTATGTTTGTACAGGAAGCTAACAAATTCAGCTCCAAAATCAAACTTACTGCTAAAGGTAAAACTGTTGATGCAAAAAGCATTCTTATGATCATGAGCCTTGGTCTTACTCAGGGTACTGAACTCACTATCAGTGCTGAAGGTGATGACGCTCAAGCAGCTCTTGATGCTCTTACTGGTCTCATCAAAAACAAATTCGGTGAAGAATAATTTCTAAACTGAGAGTTAATGAGAGAGGGGGATTTGTACTTTGCCGTACGAATTAAGAGGAAAAGGAGTTATTACTGGTATTTCTATTGCCAAAGTAATGAAACTCGGAGAAGATTTACAATCTTATATTGATGCTTACACTCCAGGAACTGCTGAAGAAGAAGTATCAAAAATTAAAGAAGCTTTAGCTTATGCAGCTGAAGTACTTCAAACAAATATTAAAACACTTCGTGATAAAGGCATGCTTGAACAAGCAGGCATTATGGAAGCACATCGTATGATGGTACAAGACCCTATGCTCGAAGAAAATGCTATGTTAAAACTCGGCGCTTGTGGAAGTGCACCAAAAGCTATACTTGAAGCGTCTGAAGAAAATGCATCTATCTTTGAACAAATGGACGACACTTATTTCCGTGAACGTGCTGTAGATATCCGCGATGTTGGTAAACGCGTAACAAGACGTATTTTAGGTCTTAAAGAAAAAACAGTTGATGGTGGTGCTGTAATTCTCTGCGGAGAAGAAATTGAACCATCTGTTATCGCTAACATTCCTACTGAAAAAATTGCTGGTGTAATTTTAGGTAATGGTAGTACTACTTGCCATGCTGTAATCATTGCTAAAGCAAGAGCTATCCCTACTGTTGCAGGTCTTGGCGATAAAATTAAAGATATTCCTGATAATGCTGAAGTTATCTTAAATGGTGAAACTGGTGAAATCTTTGTTGAACCAACTGAAGATTTAATCGCTTCCTATCAGGTAAAATTAGAAGAACAACGCCGCTTAAAAGAACATTATGCTCAGCTTTCCAAACTTCCTACAGTAACTAAAGATGGTGTAGAAGTTGACCTTATGGCTAACATCAGCACTCATTTAGATGTTGAAGCTGCTATGAAATTTGGTGCTAAAGGCGTTGGTTTATTCCGTTCTGAATTCTTATTCATGGGTAGAGATACTATTCCTGATGAAGAAACTCAATTTAAAGCATATAAAGAAGCTATTGAAAAATGCAATGGTCATTTATGTGTAATTCGCACAATGGATATCGGTGGCGATAAACCACTCCCTTACTTAAATATTCCAGAAGAAGAAAATCCTTTCTTAGGTTACCGTGCAATTCGTATTTGTTTAAACCGTCGTGAAGTATTTATGCCACAGGTTAAAGCTATTTTACGTGCTGGTCTTTATGGTAAAGCAGCAATGATGCTCCCAATGGTTATCAACGTAGAAGAAGTAAAACAAGTACGTGCAATTATCGAAGAAGCTAAATCACAGCTTGCTCATGAAGAAAAACCATTCTCCAATAATGTTCAACTTGGTATCATGGTTGAAACTCCAGCAGCTGCTGTAATGACTCCTGTACTTGCTAAATACCTTGATTTCTTTAGCATTGGTACTAATGACCTTGTTCAATATACACTTGCTGTTGACCGTGTTAACACTAATGTAAGTTATCTTTATAATCACTTTAATCCAGCTGTTCTTCGCCTCATTAAACTCACTATTGAGTCTGCTCGTAATAATAATATTTGGGTAGGTATGTGCGGTGAAATGGCTAGTGACCCTAATGCTGCTGCTATTTTAATGGCAATGGGTATCAACGAACTTTCCATGAGTGCTCCATCTATTCCACGCGTAAAAGAAAAAATCCGTTCCATAACATCTGCTCAAGCTAAAGCAGCTTTAGATACTGTTATGACTATGGAAGATGGAAACGCTATTAAAGAATATCTTCAAACAGCATTATAATAATGACAGATAATATTAATTCTGCTCATGGTAAAGAGCAAAATATCAAGATGAATTTGTTAAAATGGCTAAATGAAGGAAAAGATCCTTATAGTATCATTTATGAATTAGCAAAATATCTTGAAACTGTATCATCTGAACCAGGTTATGCTGATATTATATTGAATGATATCAGAACTGTTTATGGCATTGGTTTAAATGAAAAAACCGTATTAAGTGATGAACTTCTTGAAGTTAGGTCTCGCCTAGCTAAACTAGAAGAAGCTTTTAAACAGGCTACTAGCGATGAAGTTCAAAGTCATTTAAAATTTGCCATCGAACATCATAAAAAGAAAATACAAGAACTTGAACATAAATTAATGTAGTTTAAGCTACTTATAGAAAAGGACTTAGTTTTATAAAACTAAGTCCTTTTTATTTTAAATAAAAGTAAAAATAAAAGCGACATTAAAAGTCATTAAAACTTAAAATGTCGCCTATTATCATTTATAAATTATTATCAAGCTCTATTTTGTGGAACCATATCTTTTACATCAAGAGTTCCTTCTTTAGAACGAGCAGCAAATTCTGCTGTTGCAGTGAATAATACATCACTAGAACTATTTAAAGCTGTTTCACAAGAGTCTTGGAGCACACCAATAATAAATCCTACACCTACAACTTGCATTGCAATATCATTGCTAATACCAAAAGATGCACATGCTACTGGAATGAGTAATAATGAACCACCAGCTACACCTGAAGCACCACAAGCGCCAACTGTAGCGATTATGGATAATAATAATGCCATCAAAATATCAACTTCAATACCAAGTGTATGAGCAGCTGCTAGGGAAAGAATAGCAATTGTAATAGCAGCACCAGACATATTGATTGTTGCGCCAAGTGGAATAGAGATAGAATAAGTATCTTCATTTAAACCAAGACGTTTACATAAAGAAAGATTTACTGGAATATTAGCAGCAGAACTGCGAGTGAAGAATGCATATAAACCACTTTCACGAAGAGTAGCAAATACTAATGGATAAGGATTACGACGAATGTGTAAGAATACGATTAATGGATTCATAACAAGCGCAACGATGAAGAATGCTCCAAGCAATACAACAAGTAAATGAGCATAACCTAAAAGAGCACCAATACCACTTGTTCCTACTGCATTTGCTACTAAGCCCATAATACCAAATGGAGCAAAACGAATAATCCATTTTACAATTTTTGTAACAGCACTAGCCAAATCAGCAATCATAGTTTTAGTTTTATCGGAAGAAGCATGTAAAGCTACACCTGCTAAAATAGCCCAAGCTAAAATACCAATATAATTTGCATTAACTAAAGCATTAACAGGATTATCAACGATACTCATAAGTAAATTATGTAAAACTTCTACGATACCACTTGGTGGAGCTATTGTAGCATCTGCAACTTGTAATTGTAATGTTGTAGGGAATAAAAATGACATAGATACGCCTACTAAAGAAGCAAAAAATGTTCCGAGTACATACAATTTAACAATAGGTTTCATAGATGCACTAGCTTCTGCATTTTTTTGTGCCATAGCGTTCATTACTAAAATAAATACCAAAATAGGTGCAATACCTTTTAAAGCTTTAACGAATAAATCCCCTAAGATAGCTACGGCAGGTACAGCTGTCGGCACAGCCACTGCAATGAAAATACCAATTATAAGCCCTAAAACTATTAGTTTTAATAAAGCCATTTCTTGATATTTTTTTCCAATACGACTTAACAAAATAATACATCTCCTTTAAAACTGCACAATATAAAGACAAATATTTTCTCATAGTATACATCATTTTTACCAAAATGACAAGTATTATGCACTCTTGAAACTCAGATAAATATTTTTTCTTCTATATAATATAGACATAATAAAAAAAGGATTAAGAATTTTGTCATTCCTAATCCTTGTGATGTACTCCCACCACTTTCGCTATCGCTTAGAAGTGGGGGCTTCTTGTTCGATACAACTTTTGTTGTAAGCATAAGCAAGCTATCCCCGTGCATCCCACGGTTCTTTATTTTTTATTTTATCCTAAGACTATTCTCATGCCTTCATTTCTTATATTTATCGCTGCATTTATGTCTCTATCATGCACTACTTTACAATTTGGGCATTTCCATTGTCTTATAGACAAATCTTTTACTTCTTTATTTTTATATCCACAATTACTACAAATTTGCGAACTTGCAAAATATTTCCCTACTTTTACTAATTTCTTTCCTACTTCTTTACTCTTATAATCTAAAAAATTTACAAACATTCCCCAACCATTATCCATTACTGATTTTCCAAAATTTAATACTTGACTTAATGCCTTCATATTTAAGTCTTCTATACAAACACAATCAAATTTTTCTATAAGTTTTTTGGATAATTTATGTAGAAAATCTTTTCTTTGGTTTGCTACTTTTTCATGAACTATCGCTAGTTTTATTCGTTGTTTTTCTCTATTCTTACTTCCTTTTTCCATTTTAGAAAATTTTCTTTGTTCTCTTGCTAGTTTTAGCTGTTCTTGTCTGTAGTATTTAGGATAATTTGCATATATTCCTTCTGAATCAACATATAATTCGTGCATGGAAAAATCTAATCCTACAAAAGTTTTTGACTTCTTTTCGATTACTTGGTTTTCATATTCGAAAAGAATACTTGCAAAATACTTTCCACTTGCGGATTGACTTATTGTTACAGATTTTAATTTGTAATTATCTGGAATATTACGATGTATTTTTATTTTAATTAGTGATTTTATCTTAGGTATTTTTAGATAATTATTCACTATTTTTACATTATTATTTACATTATTAGTGGTATATGCTTTTTTTGTTTTTCTTTTGGCTTTGAATTTTGGAAATCCTATTTTAGTATTTTTGAAAAAATTATCATACGCAGTCTCTAAATTTTTCTGTGCATTAGTTAATGCTAAACTATCTACTTCTTTAAGCCAAAGATATTTTTCTTTATATTGAGCAGGAGTATTATGGAGCATTCCTTTCGTTTTTTCATAATAAGATATTTTATCTGCAAGCATTTGATTATAAATAAAACGAGTACAACCAAATGTTTTAGCAAAGAAAATCTTTTGTTCTTCACTAGGATATATTCTAAATTTGTATGCTTTTTTAGATAAACTATCTGACTTAGCTTTTCTTACCATTTTTTATACCCTGACTTTCAATATATTTCTTAAGAATATTTATTGGCGCACCGCCTGTAGTGAGCAAACAAAAACTTTGACTCCAAAAATATTCTTTCCATAATTTTTTACGAATACTTGGAAACTCTTTTTTTATAAGTCTACTACTAGCACTTTTATAAGCATTTATAAATTTACTTATTTCACTTTTAGGATGAGCTCTAAATAATATATGAACATGATCTTCATCATGGTTCCATTCTTGCAAAGTTATATTATATTTAGGAGATATATACTCAAATATTTCTTTAGCTCGTGAAGAAATGTTGTCATCAAAAACTTTTCTTCTATATTTTATGACTAATACTAAATGATAATTTAGCAAAAATACTGAATGAGCATTGTTGTCTAAATTCATTATAATCACCACATTTTTTTATATTCGACCAATAAGATTATCTCATAAAACATATATCCATTCAATCTCCTAAGGAGCAATTCATCTCACTACCTTAGAGGTAGGAGACTTCTTGCTCAGTATGGTTAAAAAAATCCTATTTACCTAAAATATATCTTTCAATACCATAAGCTACACCATCTTCAAATACTGATGGAACTACAATTTTAGCACTATTTCTAGCTTTTACACTGCCATTTGCCATTGCCATACCCATTCCCACTGTAGATAAAATTTCAATATCATTATCTCCATCACCAAAAGCATAGCTATCTTTTATATCTATATTCAATAACTCTAAAACCTTTAATGCACCTGTAGCTTTGGAATTTTCTTTAGCATAGACTTCTAAATGACAATAATTATGGTTCATATCTTCTACATAAGTCATATCTTCAGGCAAATTCTCTATGATATATTTTCTATCTTCATGTCTAGGTGAATCTATTTCTAATTTATAAACATCTATAGCTTTTTTATCATAATCGAAAGTCAATTGGTCAGCAAAAATTCCATACTGCCCTAAACGATAGATTAGATATTCAAATTTTTTATCTACATAAGTATGAAAATCTCCCTGTAAGCTATACTGCATATCATGTTCATCACAAATAGATGTGATTTTTTCTACAAAAGATTTTTCAAGTGGCGCTCTATAAATAATCTTATCGTGGAAAAATATAACTGAACCATTGAGCAATACATAGCCATCGAAACCAAAATTTCTTATCTTTTCATCAAGAAAAGCAAGTGAACGACCACTAGCAATAAATACATAATGACCTTGCTCTTGCAATTTACGAATTGCTTTTTGTACGTTTTCACGCATATAACGATAATCTGGATGTGTACCTTCAATCAAAGTTCCATCAATATCAAAAAATACTGCTTTCATAACATACCTCATTACTAAAAATTTTATCTTTATTTTAATAATCTCTTTCAATCAATTCTATTTCTTGCTCTGTAGGATATATTCCATGCTCATAAATTTTTTCATAAATTCTTGGAATATTTTTCAATCTATTATTCATATCTACTATATCAAAGGATGCTAAATCTATATCATCATCTAATAACCATTCACAATAATTTTCATATTCTTCACCACTTTTTTCACTATAGGCTTCAGCAATACTTTTTAATCCATCAATACCACCACAATCTTCAATAATACCATATCCTTTACCTTTTAATACACGTGGTAAATCCTTTTTCGATAATGTTTCATCTATGATAATTTTTTCTAATTTTACATTTATTTCCCAATCATCACCAAAATCATATGTAAATCTAGTTTTAGGCATCATTGGTGTAATAAAGTGTTTCATTTTCACATCAAAAATATTAAAGTCATAAATCCTTTTATCTAATTCATTAGTTTCACTATCAGGTAATCCTATCTTTATTATATTTAATAAAAATTTTCTTGGTATCTCTATATTTTCTCTTCCCAATTCCTTTATTAATTTAGATTTATTCAATTCCATCTTAAATTCAAAATCAAACAAATGATTAGCTCTCATTTCAAAAAGAGTCATAACAATATATGCTAATCTTGCTAAAGAAATATCTTCCGAAACTTGAAAACGACGCCACATTCTTGGTTTATAACCTTTTAATTCAGCATTAAATTGATAAATCGAACAATTTGTCATAATATATTACCTTTTCTTCATTATAATTTTTTAAATTCTTCTTATAAAAATATTTGCATTATCTATAGGAATATTGTACCATAAATAAAAAAACTAAAATATATTAATATATCCGTTGTGCTAGTTAATTTCTAATAATTGTACTGTGTATACTAAAAAGCATTGTTCCAATCTTAGTTGAAATCCTATTAAAGATTTAACACATATTCTTTCTATGTCGAATAGATTTACCCAACTAGAAAAAAATGTTTCTATATATCTTCTCTTTCTTTTTAAATCATTTGTTATTTTTTCATCTTCCCGTATCTTCATATATCCCTTATCTGCAATAACTTTACTACATCTGTATTCACTAAGCAACGTTTTTACCAATGCAGTATCAGTTTTTAAAGCTTTCGTTACAACATATGCTCTTATTAGTCCGTTGTTATCAATTTCAAAATATCCTTTAAATCCGTAATAATACTGTTTTTTTTAGCATTAGCACAAGCCGGCAATGGTAAGCTGTCCATAATCAAATAAGCAGGATTTGGAGAATAGTTTTCAGATAAACTGATACATACATACGCATGTATTGTAGGGAAAAAAGAGCATTACAGCAAATACGATTAAAACGGGAAAGTTCAAGAATTTGACCTGGTTTAAAAACAATATTTTTCAAAAAGGAATAAAAACGGAATTGATTTGTAATATCTAAAGAAACCTGCTAACATAATAAAGAAAGAATAACAGCATCGTTTAATTTTGATTGAGTAACATTTCTACGATATCAAATACGAAGTTAAAATTTGAAATTATTTGATTTACAATGATATTGCTTCAACATTATGCACACTTCTTTGAGTTGGTATACTTAGAAATGTACTCTTGTTAAACCTTTTTTCAAGCTATTTTTTAACTAGCACAACAGGTATATTATTAATAATTTATTATAGAAAGTAGTCTGATTTTATGTCGCGCGTTTTTGATAAATTTTATTTTAAGCCTAAACAAACAATTTTAAGTATAGATTCTTTAATTAATGCTTCTCGATCTCATGATGAAAATATTGCTCCTTTTATTAACAACATGTTTTGTCCGGAATGTCTTCAAGCTCAATTAACATTCTGCCATGAAACCTCTAAACATAAAGCTTATTTAAAAAGAATTCCATCATCGAGCCATGCTCCTAATTGTTCATACAATTATAAATATGCCTCTAATTCCAGTATTAAAAAATATATTACCAGTTTATCTTCCAATCAAGTTGAAGATAAATTAAATTCTATTTTACATTTATTAACACGAAAAAATATAACAAGTAACACTTCAACAAATTACTCTAAAACCAATTCAAATAATCATAAAAATCCTTTATTAGTTTATGATATAAATAATTCTGTTTCTGGCGCTCTACCACAAAAAAAAGTTAATTCTTATTTAGATCCAAATATTATTGGTAATGATATTTATCTTTTCTATGGTGAGAATATTAAAATCAAACAAAATATCATTGATAAAAATAATAAAAAATTTTATCTTTTAGAGTTTAAAGCTAAAAATAAAAACCAAGAATGGACTTCCCGCTTTAAAATATTTAGAAATACTATACGCGATATTATAGATGAAAATGCTGAATATTATATTGCTACAATAGGCACACTAAATTTAAATTATTCAAAATTACAAATATCACCATTACTTCCTAATGCTTTAAAAATTAAACTCATACCTAAATAAAACTATTTAATTATCTAAATAAAAAAAATTACTGAGGTTATATCTATGTATCAACTTGAAAACTTAATAAAAAATACTATAAATTATTCTTTTTTATCTTCAACGAATAATATAGTTCATATTGGTTATGGTATTGATAATAATTATGTTCGCTGTTGTTCTACATCTATTGTTTCTTTCTGTAAAAATAATCCTTACGAAAAGTTTCATTTTCATATAATCTCTTCTATTATCTCCAAAGAAAATCTCAATAATCTACAAAAATTAGCTGAAAAATATAATATTAATATTAGTATTTATATTATAGATGACACTCATTTCAATAAATTGCCTACTCAAAAAATATTTCCTATTTCTATGTATTTCAGATTTATATTACCAATTATTAATCCTAACTTATCTAAAATTCTTTATATAGATGCTGATATTATTTGTTTAAATAATATCAATGAATTATTATCATTAAATTTAAACCAAAATATTATTGCTGCTGTACCAGATACTAATGAAATGAATATTTATCGCAATAAAGAGTTAAATTTAAAAAATCATTTGTATTTTAATTCAGGAATGATGCTCATTAATATACCTGAATGGAATAAAAATAATATATCTAACAAACTTATAGATTTATTAAATACTAGTTCTTATAATTTTAAATTTCCTGATCAAGATGCTTTAAATTTAATATTAACGCAAAAAGTAACATATTTACCTAAAAAATTCAACTATTTTAATGGTTTTTGTCCTTGGCATAAAGACAGTATTACTAATAAAGAAATTATTCTATTACATTTTACATCTTCTCCAAAACCATGGGATTTAGGTTGGGAAGTAAGCTCTATGTCAAATGATTATAACAGAGATTTATACAAAACATATGAAAATCAAACACCTTGGAAAAATGCTTCTCCTGTATATCCAAAACACTATCGTTGTTTACGAATTTATTCTAAAGATTTATATCATCATGCTTATTATTTATCAAGTATTAAATATTATATATTATATTTATTAACCAAATTAAAAAAGTAGAAGATTAAAATCTTCTACTTTTTTGTTTTAATAAAAAATTATACCTGATTTCTCCATAATGTTTCTATATACTGGATGAATATCTACATTTAAAGAATCCGCTAAACTTATAGCTTTTATATTCATTTTTGCAAACTTATCTACATTCATCAATGCTGATGATTGATAACTTACTACAGCTTTTAATTTGGGATTAGATGCAAATATTAACTCTGCAGGCTCAGACCCCCCATATATTCTTATCCATTTGAAATGTTCTTTATAATATTTTATCTTATCTGGATTATCATGAGGATGAGGTTTATAATATAGTATCACTTTATCTTTATATAAATTTCTAATTTTTTCTAAACATTGTGCTTCTTCTTTTAATGTAAATTTTCCCATCTCAACCATCGGCTGACTTAAATACAATATACTATCTTCTTCAAAAGTTTCTTTTAATAATTGTCGTGATTTCAAATCTTTTATAGCTTCATTTATCATTTCAACAGTTATTTCTTTTGTTTCAGGCGATTTTCTCTGTAAAAGCCATGGCTTATACATAATATCTAGTTTGCCTGCTGGACTTTCGCCCTCAGCTTCTGTATTAAGATACATATTTCCTTCTATACCGGAAATCCATTTTAATAAATAAGCTTTTATTTTATGAAAAATAGCATGACTTTTTTTTCGTTTACGTGTTCCATTAAAATATGAATACATCCCATCTTCTATTCTATAAAAAGAATTTTTTCCTATAGCTTCAACAAATAATTGATTAGGTATAGATGTATCTACACCTATAAATACATTATCTATATCTAAAATTCTAATATTTTCTTTCACATATTTTACTTGCTGTCTATACGATGTAGTTCTGTTTTTACTCATCAACCAATCTAATAATACAAATACATTTTTATATCCACATTCTTTTGAAGAAATATACTTCAATATTTCATTTTTCTTCCATGTTTCATATTTAGGTGGACGCATTATAACTAAATAATTTTCATCATTTTTTAATATACTATGTGTCAATATAAATGCTGTAAGTGCATGATAAATAGAATTTACTACAAAAATATTTTTCATAATACATTTCCTCTATAATTTACTTTTTATTTTATAAATAGCATATTTTAAATACCAGTATATACCACTAATATATTTTCCATATAAAATAGATGAACGTCCCATCATCTTCATAGTTTTATAAGTAGTTGGTTTTATAAGAGGAATCTCTTTCCATAAGGAATTTTTAGCTACGGATAAAAATTTTTCTTTAAGTGGATGTAAGCACCATTCAGTCCATGGTTTATATCTACCTACATAATGAACAAATATGACATCATCAGGCATTGTAGCATTTTTATGTTTCATATTTAAAAGATAATTATATTTTTTATCAATATATAAACATTTTCCATCTAAAATAATATTTAAAGCATCTTGGTCTTGCCATTTTAATTTATTGGAATTATTTGAAGAAAATTTCATTACCTTTTCAGTTATTTTTTCTGTATTCCATTTTTTTACATCAATATACATGAAGCCAGAATTAAAATAATCATTATTTTTTAGATTTAAAGCTGATATTTGTTGTTTTTTTACATAAGGTAAATCGCTTACTACAGCAACGGTATTATTATTTAAATTTATTTTAAATAAACTATCTAATTTATTTAAACATTGAGTATCCGCATCAATATATAAAAAATATTTTACGGTATCATTCAAAATTTTAGGCATAATAAATCTATTATACATAGCTTTAGTAAAGTGCTTAGTATATGATAATTTATCAAATATTGATGTATTTATTAAATAAATTATCATAATAGAATTTGTTGTTTCAGCAAAAAATTTTAATAATGATTGTGCATTTGCATCTAAATAATCGGTAAAGATATGGAAGATAATATTATTAGATGGGTTATTATTTATTATAGAAGTCATAGATATGCCTAAAGGTCTAACAAAATTATTATCTATACCATAAGCAATATTAATAGAATTATTATAATTTATCCCTATTTTGGCATTGAATATTATTTTTGATTTTATTAATGTAATCATTTTATATACCCTTTATTATTTATTAAATAATTTAATTTGTATTTTTTCTTTTAAATATTGTTTATAATAAGTAAAAGCTAATCTGTATTTTCCATCTAACATAAAAAATCTAGCTCGTTCTTTGTATTTTTTATAGGATTTATTTTTTTTGTTTTTTTCAGGTTTTACTGTTAAATGATTACCTCCAAAACATCTCATTCCATCATACCAATGGTTTACATTGTGTAATTCAAAACTATTAGGTTCTTCATAATATGCCATTAACATAATAGTTTGATCGTCATCACATAATCCACAGCGTGTTAAGCTTATCATACAATCTTTGGTCAAAGAAAATAATTTTTTCCATAAATAATCAGGTGCTATTATAATATTACCTCGAATATATACATCCATACTGCGAACAATATCAAAAATAGGAATAGATGTATCTATTTTTTGATGAGTAAATAAATGTATTTTAGGAGAAAAATCATATTGCCATAAAAAATGAAATTCTTCAGTATTTATTAAGCCATCACTACCGCCATGATTAAAACCAAAATCTATCCAAGCAATCATGCCAGTAGCATAATTATGTTTAATTGCATCTAATATACAATAAGATTTTAACATCATTAAATAATTATAATCCCAGCTGTAAGCTTCTGGTCTCTTAACGTCTTTATGAAAATTTAAAGCTATTTTATTATCCATAGCTTTTTTTATTCTATTATATAAATTGATATCAAAAGACTTAAAATCATCAATAATAACAATTTTTGTTCTTTCTTTTAGCCCAAATTTTTCTCGAATATCTAATATTTCATCTTTAAATTGAGAAGATGTATATACTATTAAATTATTTTTTATCTTAGCCCAAAATTTAAAATAATTAATATATTTGTTATTACCTCGTTCAAATCCTTTAAATTTATCTCTTCCAATATCAAAATAAGCTGTTATTAGTGTAAGTTCCATTAAAAAATCTCCTTTAATTAAATAAATGTTTGCTAATAATTCTTAATAAGATAATAAAAAATATTATGCTGTATAATAATAATATATTTTTTCTATTAAGTATTTTTCTATTTAGAGGTTTTTGTATATATATATATCTTAAATATAACGCAAAAAGAGAAAAGTAAACAGAAATTACACCTAAATTTGCTATATTATAATCAGATAAACCTCGTAATAAAATATTAATTGTCATTAAAAATATAGCTAATCCCCAAAAATCTTTATTTATATACCAATTTTTAAAAGTATATATTAAGATACTACCAAACATATATATATATATAATAGCACCAAAAATACCTATTTCAGATAAAAACATAACTATATCATTATGAGCATGTGGCATTACATATTGTTGATTTATTTTAGAATGTAAATCTTGTTTTAAATTTTCAAGAGATTCTTTTGATATAACATTGCTTTCTATCATTGCATTTTTAAAATTATCCAAACCAACACCTGTAATTTTATTATTTAAAAATAAATTAAATCCATCTCTAAGATAAAAATAATGTCCTCTAGTAGAAATATTATTTGTATCAAAAAGTGTATTTATTTTTGTGTTTATATTTGAATTAAATGAATACATAGAAAACAAACAAATAAAAACTCCTATAAAAATAAACAATTTTGTTCTTAATGTTTTTATATATAAGAAAAGAACAACTAAAATATCTATAATAGTAATAAGCCAAGGCATTCTACTTCCATTAGTATATAATGTAAATAAGGTAATAAGTAAAAGAAACCAAACAACAATTTTTTTGCAACAAGTAATATTTTTATTAATAACACTAATTAAAAGTATAGGCAATTGTAATAATAATATACCTGCAAAATATAATGTTCCCATATCAATCCCATTTGTTCGATAATTATGATTAATAAAATAATCATAAATCGCATAAACGTCATTAATTGTCATACCTAAAAGTAAAAGAAATATCATCCAGTAAATCTGTTTTTTATTAGATACAAAAAATAATATTGTAATAAAAGGTATTATTGCTTTAATTAATCGTTCATATTGCGATATAGAAATATATTCAAAACCATGTATTATTATAGATAAAAATATTACACCCCAAAATATTATAATTGGTTTCAAATACTTTTTAAAAAAATCCCAATTAAAATATATATCACTATATATTAATGTTTTTGCAAGACCTAAAATAAAAGCTATCCTTATAAATGTATATCCAATAGTATCACTAAAAAGAAATGTAACACAATACATTAATATGCTAAAAATAATACTATTATCTAATATCCTATAAAAATCCATCATAAAACATTATTCAACACCTTTTCATAATTTCTATACATAAGTTCTAAACTAAAATTTTTATTAATAAAATCATATGCTTCTTTACTCAAAGACTCTCTTAACTCTTTATTATTTTTCATTTTTAATATATTATTAGTCAAATCTAACACATTATTATCTTCTACTAACAGACCTGTTTTATTATTTAAAACTACTTCATTTGCTCCTGACACATCTGTAGATATTACAGGGGTTTTTGCTGCTATAGCTTCACATAATACCAAACCAAAACCTTCATAATGAGTAGCCAATACAAATAAATCTGTTTTTACTATTAAATCTTTAAAATTACCTTCTATTATTTTTATATTATTATCTAAATTATGTTCAGAAATATACTTTTCACATTTTTTTCTAGTTTTTCCTATGCCCATTAATAACAAATTAATTTTTTCATTTTTTTCTTTAATCAAATACTCTATCGCTTTAATCAAAGTCATTTGATCTTTTTGTTTACTGAAACGAGCAACCATTCCTACTGTGAAAATGTCATGCTTTTCCTTTGCTAAATCAAAACTTTGTATATCAATACCATTATAAATTACTTTTACTTTTGATTTATCTATACCTTGCTTAATCAAGTGATTAGCTACACCTTTTGATACACAAATATATCTATCTGTATACTTATCTAATTTTCGTGTTAAATAACGTCTAAATGGTGTATACTTCTCCGTATTATGTTCTACATGTATTAATTTTACTGGTATTTTAGCATATACTAAGGCTAATTTAGTCCAAATATGTGTACTATATCCATGAACGATAATTAAATCTGGTTTACTATGTCTAATAAACTCACCTAAAGATAATATATAGTCTATAGTAAATTTATCTTTTATAACAATAATACCTTTTAAATCTGTATTATTGTATTTACGAAAAATATCTATAACTTCATAACCCTTAGTTTTTAAATAATTACTTATATCTATTGCAATATTAAGTGAACCTGACGGATTACCAGATACAATACTTAAAATTTTTTTCAATTACTTCACTTCCTTTTAATTTTACCATCCAATTACCATCCAATTACATCCTTTAAATTCAAGCTTTTTCAACTTTTACCATCCAATTACCATCCAATTACCATCCAATTACCATCCAATTACCATCTAATTAATTTCCCATTCTTAATCTATCTGCTAATTTTTGTACACCTACATAAAGCTCTAATTTTGTTAATGATTTTGAATATGCTCTACCTCGTCCATTACCTGTGATTACTATTAGATCTGTATTACTTAATTCTTTTATTGCTCTTTGAAAAACATATTTACTAAGTTTTAATTCTTCTTTTAATTCTTTTGCTGTATATTTATTTTTACCATTTTTATCAATATAAGTAAAAATTAACTTAGCTTCCTTTGATAAATTCGGATATGTAGAAACTAAATCTACTTTCCATATTTTTATGTTTGTTTCTTTGAAGTTAGTTTCTACCTGTGGTTGTTTAAAACTATTAGTAATTGCAAAATCAAATATTTCTGGTCCACCAGAACCTGCTCTCTCTGATAAACCTAATCTTCTAAACAATGTCATTATTACTGTATTTCTCGGACATGAATTTCCACCTTTTATAAATTCTTCCGTAGAAACTAACATCATTCCTGGATTATTAAATTCATAATAATTACTATATACATTAACAATTATAGATGATGTACTTACATAATAATCAGCATGGACAATCATATTTATTAATGCCTCTCTTAGAATCACTAATAACTTTTCTGGAGATTTTCTTATCAAATTTTTCTCCAGTTCAAAATCATCTGTTATTGTACTTTGTAATTTTTCCATTATAAGAAAAAAATAATTCATTAAATTTAAATTTAAAAAAGACATATCATCAGAAGCTACTCTATCACTCCATCTTGCATTATTTCCTCTTCTATCAAAATAATCTAAATGAAAATGTGGAAATCTATTTATTATAGCATCTATTTTTCCAAAAAATAATAAACCACCTTCTGTTATATAATATTTATTATCATTATAATCTAATTTTAAAGCTCCCATTTGTATTAGGAACTTTGATACATCCATATCTAAGTATTTTGTATCATGTGTATGCTCAAAAATATGTTGCCTATATTTTTGTATAGATAATAAATCTAAATCTCTTTCTATTGTATAATTTTTTAATAAACCCACATCTTGAGCTAAATTTCTATTTCTCAATAATATTTGTAACTGTTCTATATTAACTTTTACATCCGCTGAATTTAACCTAATATATGTATTTGTTAATACATTATTTAAGTAAATAGGTTTCTGTTGATGAGTTGCTTCTGGTACATTAATAATTATTATTGATTTATCTTCTATTTTTTTTATTTGTACATCGTTATTAGATAAAAGATTATAATTTACTTTATTAGTATTTGATATACATGTCCAAAAATCATCACATACTCTAGTTGGATTTTCAACACCTGTAATTTCAAATTTATTTTTCTCTATATTTTTTATCTCAGTAATACCTAAAATAATTTTACCACCATGTGTATTTGCAAACGCACTATATGTTGACCAAAGATCTTTCGGTAAAATTCTCTTACACTGTTTACATTCTATATCTTGATTTTCTGCTTCTAAATTATTTATAAAAGTAATTATATTTTCTTCTGTCTTCATTTAACATTAATATCTCCTATAAAACATTAATTAGTTTTATTATCTATTATCTCATTATATACTTCTATAATCTTTTTTATCATTATTTGATTAGCAAAATCTTTTTCTACTTTTTTCCTTGCATTTATTCCCATTTTGCTACATAAATCTTTATCTTGAGATAATATATTTATCTTATTTACTAAATCATCATCATCATTATATTTTACAAGAAATCCTGTTTCTTTATCACTTATAACTTCACTAATGCCACCAACATTAAAAGCTATAGCTGGCTTTTGCATTGCCATCCCTTCAGCCAAAACCAATCCAAATGTTTCAAAATATGATGGTAAAACCATAACATCTGCTATATCTATATAATTTTCTACATCTGTCTTATGACCTAATAAATGTACTCTATCTTGTAAATGATATTCTTTTATTTTTTTCTTTAAATCACTGAAACCTTTTCCTTTACCAATTACTACAAGATGCCATTTTTTACTAATTTCATAATTTTTCAATACATCAAGTAAATGCTGATGTCCTTTATTTCGCAAATTTTTAATACGCGAAACTATAATCATAGTAAAAGCCTCTTGTGGTATATTATATTTTTTTCGTAATAAATTTTTATTTTGTCTATTTGGCTTAAATTTTTCAATATCTACACCATTATAAACAACTTGTATTTTTTCATCTAAAAAGCCTTCTTTTATTGCAGATTTCCTAGAAAACTCACTTACAGCAATAATCTTATCCACTTGATTTATAATGTCTTTCACTTTTGCTGGTAATACACCATGAGCTGTATATACTATAGGAATATCTAATTTATACTTATTTCGTGTCTTTACGGCTACAATACCTGCTGCTTCTGAATTGGCATGTATTAAGTCTATATTATATTTTTCTACAATACGTTTTAATAATAATCCTGATATAAACTTACTTAATCTAATCGGTAAAAAAAAATGTTTTATTCCTTCTTTTTGTAATTCAACCGCCAATGCTCCACCAGCAGAAGCAATAAATACATTGTAGCCTAATGATTTTAAACTACGAGCTACCAAAGCTACATATGATTCAGCACCACCTATATTCATACGAGGTACTAATAATAAAATATTTTTCATAAAAAATTACTCCATAATTTTTCTTAAAGAATTAACAATATTTTCTACCTTTATATTTTCTGTTAAAACCTCACAACGATATAATGATTTTTCAGGAGCCCATGCGTCTAGATGTGCTTTTGTATGAATATAAAATAAACAAACTGTAGGTACATCTACTGCCAAACCTAAATGCATAGTTCCTGTATCCACACTAATTAAAGCTTTACAATTAGCTAGTAGCGCTCCAAGTTGAGCAATAGTCGTCTTATCTACTAAATTTATAAAATCATCTTTAGCTATTTTAGACAATTCTTCTCCATATTCTTTTGCTACATTCCCTGCCCCTAATAGTAATAAAGTATAACCTTTACTTTTTAATGTTTGTATTAATTCTTTACAATCTTTTAAAGGCATATCTTTTTCTTTCTTTTTAGATGTAGTACATATTGCTACTAATTTATTATCTTGTATATTTAAACCTTCTAATAACACTTCAATATCATCATATGATGATTCTGGTGGTATAAATTTCATTGGTAATTCTCTTATAGCTTTTTTACTATATTGTTCTAATAAAATACTATTTTTAGTCTGTACTTTTGTCTTACCATGATAATCTATTTCTCTAGGATTATCTAATAAAAAATTTATTATACCTTTATTTTCAGCATATACTTTTTTAGCCCCAAATAATTTTGCTAAAACAATACCTCTTTCATTACCATAGATAACAAAAGCTGCTTCAAAGCCTAATTTAAATTTTTCTTTATATTCTTGATAAAAATTCCATGCTCCCTTTACACCATGATGTTTACCCTTTTTATCATAAGCTACTACTTCATCTACTCCATCACAGTAGGTTGCTACTTCTACAAATGGCTTATTAACAATAAAAGTTATATGTGAATCTGGATATAATATTTTTATATTTCTACATAAAGGATTAGTAAGTAAAGTATCTCCAAAAAAAGATGTATTAATAACTAAAAATTTTTTCATAAAATCTTTCCTTAAAAATTTATTGAATATCTTCCTCATATTCGTATAATATATTATTATACACTATATCTAAGGTTAGGAAAAATTATTATGTTTATACTATTATTAATTATTTTATGTATATTTTTTATCTTATATTTAAAATTTAAAAATTATGTACCAATTTTAATGTATCATCGTATAGCCGATATTCCTAGTGATAGAAATGCTCTACCTAAAGAAAAATTTGCCGAGCAACTAGAATATTTATCCACACATAACTATCATACTATTACACCAGAACAATTATATAATCACTTCATAAATAAGGCTAAATTACCTAAAAATCCTGTTCTACTAACTTTTGATGATGGATATCAAGATAATTATCTTGAAGCCTTACCTTTATTAAAAAAATACAATATGACTGCTGTTGTTTTTCCTATTTACAATTGGATTGGTAAACCTAATAAATGGGAAAATTTCGATAAACAAGAAACTACTACTATGAATTTAGCAGAATTAAAATCTTGGCTTAATCATGGTCTAGATATCCAACCTCATACTGCCGACCATCCATTCCTAACTCAATGTAATGAGGAAAAATTAAATTTAGAAATTATTGATACCAAAACAAAATTTGAAAAATTATTAGATAAACCTATGGATTATCTTTGTTACCCATATGGTTTTTTCAATCAACAAGTAATAAATATAGTAAAAAAAGCAAATTATAAAATGGCATTTGCTATCTTTGAAAATGTTCCACTTTGGCATATTAATCTTTTTGCTCTTCCACGCATTCCCATACCTTCACACCAAAAAATGTGGGAATTCAAATTAAAAGTAAGCTCTATTCACATTATTTTCGTTGCAATGCGAAAATGGGAACGACAATTTAAACAACTAAAAAATAAATTTAAATAAATAAAAGGCCTCAAGAATATAAATTCCTGAGGCTCTTTTTATTATCTTATACTAAAATATCTTATATGAATATATCTTCTTTTAAAGGAAATATCATATGTACAGCAAACAAGAGATATATATGCTATGATTTCACAGCTTTCTTCTAATAATTGATTATAATTACCAAATTGCACTAAACCTCTATCAAATACACATTGACTCAATATACTTGTTACTATAAAAAACAAAAATTCACCTAATGGAATGTACCAGCAAATTCCTTGTCTTCTGCTTTGATAAAAATATACTACCAATAAAATCAAGGCTATTAATATTAAAATCCCTACTATTGGATAAACTACTGAACCATACCATAATTCATGTACTTTTACAAAAATCTGTTCACCATTTTTATCTATACCAATAGGATAAAATACACGACCCCAACTCAATTCTCTACCAATCATCAATATATAAATTATTATCGAAGCTACATAAAACTTTATACTATCATATAAAATAAAATCGCGTATTTTCCCTATACAGATTACAATACCTAAAAATAAAATTACAACTTCTAAATTCTCTAAAAAATGATTTTCATAACTATATTCTATAGGTAAAACAAATGATAACCCAATAAAAATAACAGTTAAAATACACAAAATAACTAAAGCTTTTGTATATCTAATTTCAAAATTTAACATCTATATTCCTTCTTTATTTCTTTTTAAATGATATATCATAAGTAAAGCATACTAAAGAACAATATGCTAATATCTCTGTGCATTCTTCTAATAATTGACCATAATCTGCTAAAAACTTGATTAAATTTTTTTCAAATACTATCTGACTCAAGATCATCATAATTATAAATAAACGAATGCTATATCTAGGTATACTACAAATAATCTGTTCTTTTTTTATGTATTTATAAGTTTGTATCATTAAAAATAATGCTATTAAAACTAGTACTGCAATTATAGGATATACTATTGATCCATACCATATTTGATGGATATTCATAAAAATTTGTTCACCATTTTTATCAATACCGATAGGATAAAATACTCTACCATAACTTAATTCTCTAGCAATCATAACAATATAAAAAATACCACATGCTAAATAAAACTTATTAATTTTATCTTTATTTAAATTTGCAGTTTTATATAACATATTTATAAAACCAATACCTAATATAAATACTTCTAGATTTTCTAACAAATGATTTTCATAACTACATTCTATTGGTAAAATAAATGCTTGAGGCAATAATAAAACCATCAAACCAATTAACATATAATACGTCTTATGCATATATTTATCTACACAAACCATCAATACCATCCTTTACAAAAATTTAAATTTATTTTCATCTAAAATTCATTTTTATAAAATATACTATAATTGAGATAATAGAATATTTTTTTATCTATAAACAAAAATAAAGAAGTAAATTTTAAATAATTTACTTCTTTATTTTTTATTATTTTTCAAAACTAGATTTTTCTGGCAAAATTCTATCAAATGCCTGTTTTATTCTTTCTTTCATAGGTTCAAAATCCACATTATCATTATCATTTATACATATCATAGGCATTGCTTGATTTTCTATAATCTTAAATAGTTCTTGATTTTGTTCTACTCCATTATAGATTTCATAAACCTTACCTTTTACATGTCTTCCTATTGGATAAAAATTTCCTCTAGTCAATTGCCAATAACGAATAAGCCAATTATCTAAATCTAATTTACTTCTAAACTTATGTGACGAAGTATCATCTAATGATTCATATTCTTTTTCCCAAATATCTTCATATTCACTTTTCAAAAAAGAAAAAGCTAAATGATTATTTGCAAATCCTTTAAATCTATGTTGCCCATAAAAAATTAAATTACGTAAAGCATTCCAACCATAAGCTAAATTCATCCATTTACTAAAATGCTTTTTCATCTGTTCCTTTTTATCAAAATGTCCATTTAAAATTGTTACACAATTTAATTTTATAAATGGCATCATATCTTCTTTAGTAGTTGTACTAATTGTACTAGTTATCGCAAAATCTGTTGGCAAACAATCTTTACCTGCAAAAAATAATTCTCTTTTTACAGGTCTTAACAAAAACATATCATCATTAAAATAAACAAATCTTTCTGCTAAACCTTTTATTCGATGTAAATTTAATTCAATAGGTTGAGAACTAAATGTAGGTAAATATTTTTGTGGTATAAAATCACTATGTTTGGCAATATTTAATTTGGGATTATTTATATTTAACCATTTGGGCAAATGACCATAAGTTACAAAATGTATTTTATTAACCCATGGTGCAAATTTTTCTACAGCCCTAAACCAATATTGCATATTATCCCAATCACGAAAACGCACATTGCGATTATCTGCATTTTTATTAGGGCTATATTTTGCTTTTTCAGCTTGCCATATTGGATCATTACCATCAACCCAAGTGACCACAAAATCAATAGGATAATTTTTACTCATTTATTAACAACTCGATTCGTTTTAACTTTTCTATGACTTGATTTGGTTTTATACTTGCTAAGCAATCTATATTCTTAGCACAAGTACGCTTCCAACAACCATCACATTCATGACCTGCTAAAATCACATTTTCACTTTGTCTATATGGACCATTTCTATTAGGATCAGTTGGCCCCATAAGCATAATTGCAGGAATATTTAAAGCTGCTGCTAAATGAAGATTTCCTGTATCTCCTCCTACAACAGCCTTTGATAATTTAATAAGTCTAGCCGTTTGCATCAAACTCGTTTTTCCCACAAAATTTACAATATTATTGTCTCTAGCTAATTTAATAATAGCTTGTGATTTTTGTTCATCATCTTTTCCAAAACCAATTAAGACTACTTTTAGCTTATATTCTGCTAATAAATCGCTTAATTTCGCAAAATTTTCCACAGACCAACATTTATTTATCCAATTAGTGCCCACTGCAAAAATTATAAATTTTTGATTTAATATATTCTCTTTAATCAATAAATTATCTACAAAATCAATTTCATCTTGTGTATTAACTAAAGGAAATATTATATTTTCTGTATCACAATCTAAACATTTAACAGTATCTAAATATCTATCTACAATATGACCATTTTTATTATTACCTACTATGCGTTTACTGATCAAATTGCTACCTTCACGCATATCTACATAGCCTATTTTTCTCTTTGCCTTAGCAGTAAATACTACAGTTGCTGACTTAAACAAACCTTGTAAATCTATAGATATATCATATTTTCTTTTTTGCAATAACTTAGCAAATGGTCGATAATTTTCCTTAAAACCATTCCATGATTTAAATGCTTTTTTATGAAAAATAATTATTTCATCTACATATGGATTGTGTTTCACTAATTCATATGCTGTAGGTTCCACAACCCATGTAATATGCGCATTAGGATATCGTTTTTTCAAAACATATGCTACAGGTAATGCATGAATTACATCTCCTATTGCACTTAATTTTACAATTAAAATATTCATAAAAACCTCATCAAATTCTTATCAAATATTATATATTTTCCATTCTTTGATTTTACCAATATTTTACAAAATAGTAAATACTTATTTACTATTTTATCTAAATAAAAACTACATCTCTAAAATACATACCTTAAAGATGTAGTTTTTTATTTATCAATATATCTCTAAAATTCTCTGTATGATATTTGTAGTAGAACAGCCTTCTACTACTTTTATAAATTTTATCTTACCACCATATTTTTTTACTGTCGCTGTTTCTGGAAGAGATTCTTCTGTATAATCTCCACCTTTTACATAGATATCTGGTTTTACTTTACTGATTAATTTATCAGCTGTTGTTTCATCAAAAATAACTACATAATCTACAGCTTTTAAACTATCTATGACCTCTGCTCGCTCTTTTTGCGGAACAATTGGTCTTTTGTCTGATTTATACTGCTTTACAGACTGATCACTATTTAACCCTAAAATTAAATAATCTGCTAATTTACTAGCTTCATTTAAATAACGAACATGACCTGCATGTATTAAATCAAAAGTGCCATTAGTAAGTGCTATAGTTTTATTACCCTTACGCAAGATTTCACAAAACTTTTCAATATCTTGTATATCTATAATCATCACTAAAATCCTATCTGTAATTATTATTTTTTCAATACGGCAATTAATTCCTCATCAGAAACTGTAGCTGTTCCCATTTTACGTACAGCAATACCAGAAGCAAAATTAGAAAGTTCAGCTGCTTGACTTGGCATCGCACCTGTAGCTAATGCTGTGATAAAGGTAGCAACACATGTATCACCTGCTCCCGATACATCAAATACTTCTGATTTATCAGATACTGGGATATTATGCACATCTCCATTTGCTTCAAATAAAGTCATACCTTTTTCGCCACGTGTAACTAAGATACCCTTTGCTTGCATTTTTACTAAAAATTCCTGTGCCGCTTTATATAAAATTTCCTCATTATCTATTTTATAGCCTACAGCACTAGCTAATTCCGCATCATTTTGTTTTACATAATCAGTACCTACAAAATTGAAAATAGCATATCGAGAATCTATTATTGATGGTATATCATATTCTTTACTTAAAGATAAAATTAAATCACGAATTTTAGGTGTAATTGTTCCACTACCATAATCGCTCATTACTACACCTTGCATCTGTGGCATGACCATTTGAATATAATTCATCAATTCTTTTTCATATATTTCACTGATAACTTCATTACATTCTCTATCAATACGTACTACCTGTTGACTTACTGTAGCTCTACCACCTGCAATAACACGTGTCTTAGTAATAGTTTTGCGATTTTGATCACAAAACATACCTTCCGTATTTACATTATTTTCTTCTAATATTTGCTTTAAATTTAAAGCACCTTTATCTTCGCCTAAAATACCTACAGCAAAAGCCTTTCCGCCTAATGTAGCTACATTATTAACTACATTAGCAGCACCGCCAGCTACTGTTTTTTCTTCTGACTCTATCAATACTAAAACTGGCGCTTCACGAGAAATACGAGAAATATCGCCTTTTAAATATATATCAGCAATCATATCACCAATAATTAAAATGCGTTTTCCCTTAAATTTTTCTACAAAATCAATCAATTCCGGCTTCATAAATTCACCTTTTTTCTCTATATATTAGAAATTCAAGAAATTAAAATGTAAACTCCATTTATCTTTTTTCTGTTCATATTTTAATTCAGTTTCTACACAATGCCAATCATGATACCAATAATAATCTAAATCTCTTAAACGAAGCTGATCAGAAGCATCATATCCTGTTGCTACAACAAAGCGATTTTTATCATCTATAGTATAACTTAGACCTGCGGATACTTTTTTGGAATAATCTTCCAATCCATACTGGAATAAAGTATTTTCTGCACTAACTCTTGAATAATGATATCCTGTATAAGCTACTAATCTATCAGTTAATTCACCAAGTAAAGTCACATCATAATACAAACTATTATAATTGCTATCATCATAATCTTCATAAACTAAGCGATAACCTATGCTTGGAAATAATCTAAATTTACCTTCTGTATCTAAATTTATAGGATCATGATGGAGAGATAAATTATGTTCACGATGCCAACTTTTAATATTATTTTCTTCCCATAAACCATATTCATTATACAAATTAAAACTAAGTGGTGTATCACCTATTCTACTGCCATAATTATATACATATGCTATATTTTTTTCTAACCAACGATCATCATCATCTTCATATTTACCATTTTCTACTTTAAAAGTACTACCTGCATTATTCCAAGCTACACCATAAATATTTCTCATATCATGCTTAGTAGTATATTTTAAATCAGCATAAGCTTTTACATTATCCATCAATGGTGCATCTAATTTATAACCGATAGATAAACCATCATCATCATTTATACGAATACGCAGTGGTATCCATTGATTTTTTCCATCGCTATTAGTACCTATTTTAGTACTATATTCATCTGTTTGATAAATAACTTGACCTTTGATCAAAAATTTCGCATTATATGCTACCATATGGTCATCAGGATAAATTTCAATTTTCTCAGCAGTCAAACAGTAATCTGGTTTTTTCGCAGGACAACGTGTCATCGTGCCATTGTAAATTATATAGTAATCAGGATAAAATTCTACTTGTTCCCCTGAAATATATCTATTATCTACACGACCTTTTACATTATTCATTACACCAGTTTTTTCATTATAATTATATTTTGTTTTCTCACTGTTGATATCAAGTGTTGGGTTAGCTACCTGCATAACATGAGCAGGAACAGGAATATCCACATCACCTGTATTTAAATTACCATTTGCATCTTCAGTAGTCATGCGTGAATAATTCTGAGTGATTTTTACATTACCCTTACCATATACTTCACCTGTTACTGAGTCATACATAATATCATTACCCTCAAAAATAATTGGTGCTTCTTGAGGATTTTGTATAACAATGCCTTCTTTTTCATATTGAGCATCTAATTCTGCTTTAAATTCATTAATAGCTTTATTTTTTTCTTTATCTCTAGCTTCACGACGTTGGTCTTCAACATAATTTAAGATTTCAACATCAGTATCTGAAGCTAATACTGGCTGATTATATGTACATAAAGATAATGCACTTAATGATATCGCCCACAATATTTTTTTCTCTATTTTCATTAAAATATTCACCTATCTTAAAATAAATTTAACTAAATACACTTAAATTATTATACCATGATAATATCTTCTTTGCCGAATTACTTTTCGCTAAAATCTAAAAGGACTCTACATTTATTGCAGAGTCCTTTTTATTTATCTATTATATTTTTCCACTAAGGAACACAAATACATTGCTTTTTCATCTGTCAATGCATCTTTTTGCATACGCCAGCCCCAGTTAGTGCCTACTGTACCAGGTAAATTCATTCTAGCATTACTATCCAACTTCAAAACATCTTGCATTGGCAATATCGCCATCTTAGAGGCACTAGCATATGCTAATTTTACCAATTCCTCTAATAAAGCCTCATTATCATCAACTTTAACTTCTAATAAATCTGCTAAAACTGCTTTATCCTGCGGAGATATATCCTCTTTAAGCCAGCCTAAAGTTGTATTATTGTCATGAGTGCCTGTATAGACAATGCTATTTTTCGGACTGATAAAGTTTAATTTATGATATTTATTTGCATATAATTCAAATTGCAAAACTTTCATGCCTGGGAAATTACAACTATTTTTCAAAGCTTCGACTTCTGGCGTAATTACACCTAAATCTTCAGCAATGATTGGCACATCACCTAAATATTCTTTGATTTTATCAAATAAATCTTTGCCTGGACCTTTAACCCATTTACCAACACGAGCATTTGTGGCCATACCAGATACTTCCCAATAAGCTTCAAAACCACGGAAATGGTCAATGCGAATTATATCTACTAAATTCAACAATGTAGCTATACGTTTACGCCACCAACTATAGTCATCTCTTTGCATTACCTTCCAGAGATAATGTGGATTGCCCCAAAGTTGACCATCTTCACTGAAATAATCTGGTGGCACTCCTGCTGCTGTCTTTAAGGTGCCATCAGCATTCAAATTAAATAAATCTTGATGTACCCATACATCAGCACTATCATGTGATGGAAAAATTGGAACATCACCGACTATTTGTATGCCTCTTTCGTTTGCATAAGCATGTAAATCTTGCCACTGTTTAAAGAAAATATATTGCTTAAACTTAGCATAAGCAATATCTTGTGCCAAAGAAATTCTACAAGACTCTAAAGCTTGAGGTTTACGCAATTTTATATCTAAATTCCATTCATACCATGGTAAGTTTTTATAATATTTCTTTAATGCCATAAATAGTGCATAATCTTCAAGCCAATAACTTTGCTGTTGACAAAAAGCAGTATAATCTGCATCTGCTACAAAATTTGCAAAAGCTTTTGTTAAGATTTTTTCTTTATAAGCTTCTACTTTTACAAAATCTACTTTATCAACATCAGCTTTATAATCTAAAACAATATCTTTAGCTTCCAATAAATTGATTTCCACCAATTTTTCAGGAGAAATAAGCATAGTATTGCCAGCAAAAGCAGATGGAGATTGATATGGAGATGCTCCATATCCCACTGGATTTAATGGAAGGACTTGCCAAATCTTTTGTTTAGCTTTTACTAACCAATCCACAAAATTATAAGCTTCTTTTCCTAAATCACCAATACCATAATCAGATGGAAGTGATGTTGGATGCATGATAATACCAGCTTTTCTAGCATATTCTATATTTTCTTTTTCCTGTTCAAATACTAGAGCTGTGAGCGGTTCAATTTCTATCTTAGCTTTATTATCTATGATTTCCACATCAGGATACATATTAGTTATTTCATGTAATTTACGCTGACAAAAACCATGAACATCAATTTCTATCGTCATAGTCTTTTCTTGATGACGATTTAACACCACTAAGATGCAATCATCATCTATTTTTTGTCCAAATCTATCTTTGCCTAATTTTGTAGTTCTCATATAAGCTAAGACATCATCTTGAGCATATACTGGTATATACCAGCCAGTTTGCAATACTTGTCGATGATTGCGCAGTGCTATCATACGCGTAAAGAAATGACGTAAATTATTATCAGCTTCATCCCATTTATAGCTTGCTCTATTATGTGGGTCGCGATATCCTTGCATACCGATTTCATCGCCATAATAAATTGATGGTACCCCCGGCAATGTCATCTGCCAAACAACAGCTAATTTCAAACGAGCAATAGCTAAACGTAAATGAGCATCATCTAATTTGAATTTTGCCTGTACACTAGCTGGTACATTTTCTACACTTGGAGCTTCGCCTAATAAAGTCAAAATACGTTCTACATCATGACTACCCAATAAATTCATCATGGCATAGAGATTTTCTTCAGGATAATTTTCATGCTGATTTAAAATACTTACTTCTGTTTCTTGAGCTGATTTATTTCTCAAAATAAAATCTAAAATAATTCTGCGCAATGGATAATTCATCGCACTATCCATCTCATAGCCACAAAGATATTCACGATGAACATTATACGCTATTTTATTTGAAGCATCTTCCCATACTTCACCGATGATAACTGCATCTTTATCTAATTTCTTCAATTTTTGATAAAAACAACGTGTAAATTTCTGTGGCAATTCATCAATTACATCTAAACGCCAACCACTTATGCCTTTATCCATCCAAAAATTCATTACACTATCTTCACTGCGAATGATGAAATCCATATATGATGGTGTTATTTCCTTTGTATTTGGCATACTTGTAAAGCCCCACCAACAATCATATTTACAAGGATATTCCTTGAAATCATACCATTCATAATATGGAGATTCTTTAGATTGATATGCACCTACACTGTCAAAATTGCCAAAGCGATTGAAGTATATACTATCACTGCCAGTATGACTAAATACACCATCTAAGATGATGCGAATTCCCATCTCTTTAGCTTGACTACAAAGCTGTGCAAATTCTTCATTAGTGCCAAACATTGGATCTACTTGATGATAGTCTGCCGTATCATAATGATGATTAGCACGTGATTTGAAAATAGGATTAAAATAAATCACAGATATTCCCAAATCTTTTAAATAAGATAATTTCTCTTTTATACCTTGGATATTTCCGCCAAAATAATCATAAGTGATTACATTTTTAGTATCTGGGTCTAAATAATACATTGGTGGCTCATTCCAATCACAATGAAGCACCGCATGTTTTTTCTGTGGAATATTATTGCCACTACGATAAAATCTATCAGGAAAAATCTGATACATAACAGCTTTTTTAAACCAATCTGGCGTTTTTACATCTTTTTTAAATACTGTAATCTGATAAGATGGTGGCACCTCTAATGCTTCTTGACCAATACCACCCATTTGCGCCTTATTATTGCCATAATATAATAATTTGCCATCAGCTAATTCAATTATAAAATAATACCAAACAAGACAACCATCTTCAGGCATATCTAAATCAATAAAATAATATTTTTCATCCCATGAAGATTTTTTTAAATTATAATATATTGAACCACAAGTTTCTTGCCATGTATGTAAACGCACTAAAGAAACTTTATCTTTTAAATCAACATCAATTGCCAATCTCACAAAAGATTGTGTCGGCACTGCCCCTATAGGACTGCGATAATATAGATTTTGCGAATCATGAAAAATCATTTATATTATCCCGTTGCCAAAAATCTATAAAAATATAAAAATTTGTTTATTTCCTTCTTCATTGAATCCGATTTTGCCATAGCTACTTTCGTTTGATATGATTCTCCAAAGGCTTAAATTCGGATACAACGAATCCTACATATTAGCATTTTCTTGCTTGTGAAACTATGCTAATTTATACATAGATAAATTTAGTGAAGCATTTAAGTCTCTATCAATTACTGCTCCACAGTGTGGACATCTATAAACTCTATCTTTTAGTTTTAAATCTTTCTTTATAAATCCACACTTGTTACAAGTTTTTGATGATGGATAAAATCTATCTGCTACTACTAATTCAATTCCATTTAATTCAGATTTATATGTTAGATACTGTCTAAACTTATGGAAACATTGTTTTTTTACTGAATCAGATAAATGTTTATTTTTCATCATTCCAGAAACATTCAAATCTTCTATTACAATTCTATATGGTTTGGTTTTCACTATACTTGTTGTAACTTGATGAATATAATTGTTTCTAATATTAGCTAATTTTCTATATATTAGTTTTGTTGTATTCTCTAATTTTTTTATATTTTTAGTTTTGATAAATTGGCAACGTTCACCTCCTTCTTTTTTGATTTTATTTATTTCATATTTTCTACTTATTTGTCTTTGCTTTTGTTTTAATCTTTTTTCTAATTTTTTTACTTTTTTAGTCTTATTAATGTTTTTAAATATTTTTCCATCGGAACAAATAGCCAACTCTTTCAATCCTAAATCTATACCTAATGAAATATTTGTTAATTCTTCCTTTTTTTCATTAACTTCTATTCCAACCGATAGATACCAATATTTATTATCATAAGTTATTCTAGGATTATTATATTTAACATTAATTGGTATTTGTTCATTTATTTTTATCCAACCTACTTTTTCAATTAAAACTTTTTTCTCTTTAACTTTTAATTTAATCGGGTCGTTATAAAAACTAGGTTTACTTTTTTTCCTACTTTTAAATTTGGGTTTGTTAGCTAAGCTTTTAAAAAATCTTTTATAAGCCTTACAAGCATCTTTTACAGATTGTTTAGTGATATTATTTGATACTTCATTTAACCAAGTTAGTTCAGACTTTTTAAGTTGAGTTAATTCTTTTCTGATAACTCCGTCGTTAATAAATTTACCACCATTTTTATAATTTTCTTCCTGTTTTGCGAGAGTATAATTATAGATGAATCTAGCAGTTCCTACAGATTGCCACAGTTTTTGTTCTTGCTCTTTTGTTGGATAAATTCTAACTTTTTTCGCAAGTATCATCTTCTATTAACTCCTTAATCATTTTTTTAGCTTTATTAGCTCTT
>OGIF01000154.1_pt1 | contig 26738 bp, 30 predicted proteins | sample 1571711 | NCBI WGS metagenome assembly OGIF01 (sample SAMEA2581949, study PRJEB24529) | metagenome | biome: Human gut stool | place: China | collected 2011
GGGTGCAGGCGGTGGAACACTTTTCCGCCACCGGCGAGCTGGACCCCAACGCGAACATCCAGTTCGGTGAGGGCGGCGCAGGCACCTTCTCGGACGGCAAGCTGACCACCCGCATCGGCGATGCGCTGTGCGGCTTTGTTACCGAAGTGTTTTTGCAGCATGGTGCCCCGGCGGAGATCGCCTGGAAGCAGAAGCCGCATGTCGGCACCGATCTGCTCCGGGGCGTCATCACCTCCATCCGGAAAGAGATCGAATCCCTGGGCGGTGAGGTGCATTTCAACACGGCCCTCACCGGTCTGGAACAGAAAAACGGACACATTACCGGAATTTTCACAACGGATGGTTCCTTTGCCTGCGAAGCACTGGTGTTTGCGGTGGGCCACTCGGCCCGCGACCCCTTCGGGATGCTGATGGACAGCGGCCTCGTGCTGGAGTGCAAGCCCTTCAGCGTGGGCTTCCGCGCAGAGCATCTGCAGAGCGAGATCGAAAAGAGCCTGTATCACGAGGCGGCAGGCCACCCGGCCCTGCCCCGCGGCGAATACCAGCTGTCCCAGCATGTGGGGGAGCGGTGCGTGTATACCTTCTGCATGTGCCCCGGCGGGCAGGTGGTGGCCTCGGCCAGCGAGGCGGGCCGGGTGGTGACCAACGGCATGAGCTACCACGCCCGCAGCGGCAAAAACGCCAACGCGGCGGTGGTGGTCAGCGTGGGAGCCGAGGACTTCGGCAATGACCCGCGCCGGGCCATTGCATTCCAGCTGTTGGTCTTCCGTTAGAGCAATGCAGAAAGTAACAGCTTCCCATATGTGGAGTCCCCTCTATGTTATATCCAATAAACAGACAGTATCCATAAGCTGACGGATAATCAATTATCCTTTCTGATTCACTCTTATCCCAGTCTACATCTGAATCAGCCCTGGCATACTGATTATATAAAGGTGATGATGAATCTCCTACCCAGTAATCATACTCATCAACCTGAAGATAAGGAACTTTAGTTCCTGGATCCGGATTAATTCCAAATGCAAAATACAATGGAAATGTACCTTGCGGCGTAGCAGATGTATATTCACTCGCCTCACCTACTCCCTTAGAACCTACAAATCCATCCGTTCTTAAAATCTCAGTCCATACACCATCCTGCAGTTCATGCATCGTAACTGTTGCCCTGGTACCATGCGACTGGACAATTACAAGCTGTGAATACTGTGAGGCTGCTGAATAACCGGCTGCAAAGCTGTTATTGTCTAGCTCTACTGTCTGTGGTGCTGTCTCATCAGAAATCTGCGAATAATCTGCAATCTCAACACCCGCAGATGTCTTTGTCTCTTCCAATGCAGTTTCCGATTCTGTTATCTGTTCTGTCGTTGTCTCCTGTGTACTTAACCTGACTGTTTCCTGCTGTATCACCAACGAAGCAGTTTCTTTAACCGTTTCGTTATCAGAAACATTTTTCTTATTCCCACATCCATGCACAGCCAATGCAGTTATTAATAATAAAGTTATTATAGTTATCTTTTTCAATTTTATCTGCTCCTGATGTATTATTTCCACGCAAAAAGGGATGCCAGCCATAAGTTTAACTGGTATCCCTTAATGTTTCAACATATTTCAACTAATATTTCATATAATCTTTAATTACATCATGGTCTTTTAGCACTTTTTCAATAACCGTTCCTTTTATCTTCTTAAGAATCACTTTCTTAATTCCGTTAAGAGGTCCTAAATCAATCTCTAATGGTGATTTGCCGTCCATAAGCTTAACTGATGAATCAAGCAGGTCTCTTACATCATATACACTGCCCCAAACCTCAGGAACACCTCTGTCAACACCTAGCAGTCCATATACAGCCTCCATTGCAGTTCTGACTGAATACTCTGTCGTAAATATTGTATCTCTCGGAGTCTCAGCAAACTGTCCAAGGAATGCAAAGTTAACGCAGCCATCAGGAATAACGTCAGGTCTGTCGCCTTTTCTTCTCGGCATGAAAAATGCAGTAATAAAAGGCATCATTGTCGGTGTAGTGTTACAGTGATTCTTGGCCAGCTCATCAATTTCTTCAACAGGAACACCAAGATGATACAGCCATTCTGCTGTAATCTCCTCACCTGTACACTCTTTCATAGGCTTCTTGATATAATCTCCGTCAACATCAGTAAACAGGCTGTATACCCATACACACACCTCATCCTTCTTCTGTCCCTTAAACTGTCCCTGTCTGTTAATTGTCCAGCTTAAAAGCCAGCTTGAATCCTTACAGCTTACAATACCGCCAGTAACAACTCTTCCAGTTCTTGGATCCCTTTTACATATATTCTTAATGTAAGATATAATCCTTTCATTGCTTGTTGTAACAGTTGCAGACTCCCAGTTAGACTTCGATATATCACCGCAGAACTTCTCTGGGTGTCCAAATGAACTGTCCTGTGCTGCAATATTCTTCCAAAGACTCCAACAGCCGCTTGTTCTTACTTCTGCATTACCAACAGGGGCATGTGTATGGTCGCCGTATATAGTACCTTCTGTACAGCTTCCATTAGTAACAAACACCAAATCATTCTCAGTAAGATCAATTGTCTTAATCTCACCTTTTACAGTACACTCAATAGTTTTTGCAATCTTCTTTCCGTCCCTGAAATCAAATATTACATTATCAACTCTTGTGTTAAACCTGAAATCAACGCCTGCATCTTCAAGGTATTTCTGCATAGGCAGGATAAGTGATTCATATTGGTTATACTTGGTAAACTTCAATGCTGAGAAATCAGGAAGTCCACCTATATGATGGATAAATCTCTGGATATAGAGCTTCATTTCCAGTGCACTATGCCAGTTTTCAAATGCAAACATTGTACGCCAGTACAGCCAGAAATCCGAATCAAAAACTTCCTTATCGAAGAAATCTTCAATCGTCTTATCATACAAATCCTCATCTTTAGTGAAGAACAGCTTCATTATTTCCATACAACCCTTCTGGCTTAAATTAAATTTGCCATCTGTATGTGCATCTTCACCTCTGTTTATAGTTGCCCTGCAAAGAGAATAATTAGGATCATGCTTGTTAAGCCAGTAATATTCATCAAGTACAGAAACTCCCGGAGTCTCAATCGACGGAATACTTCTGAACAGATCCCATAGGCACTCGAAATGATTCTCCATTTCTCGTCCGCCACGCATTACATAACCTCTTGTAGGATCATTAATTCCATCACACGCACCACCTGCAATATCCATAGCCTCAAGTATGTGAATATTCTCACCCTTCATCTGTCCATCTCTTACAAGAAAACACGCTGCTGCTAACGCACCAAGACCGCTTCCTACAATATAAGCTGATTTATCATCAACTCCTTCCGGTTTTTCCGGTCTTGCAAATGCTTCATAATTACCATTAGAATAGTATATTCCCTTACTATTCTTAGTATATTTCCCTCTTTCAGTATTGCGAAACTCCTTTTGTGCTCTTTCCTGAATGTCTTTAGTTGCTTTCCTCTGTTCATCCCTTTTGTTCTTTTTTGATACAACTGCCGCACCTGCCCCCAGTGCAAGAATAGAAGCTGCTCCTAGTTTTAACGCCTTTTTGCTCATAATCTTTTCCACCTTTCTGTGCTTTCTTATTTATTTTTGCCGTTTTTATTGTATTTAGCATACATTTTTTCTCTAAATAAAAAAACAGGCAAAGCATGTACTTTGTCCCAAAATCGAACACTTTACATGTTTTGTCTGTTTTTAATAACTAATTATTAGCTTCACATAAATTAATCATTGTATCAATCGTTGCATCAAATGATTCAGAAAAACGCTTAATAAGATCTTTATCATATGGCGGCATTCCATCGCCTATCCATCTTGACACAATTCCAACTATTGAATAGCTGTAAAAGCTTGTTATATACTCTCTGTCATCTTCTGTAAGCTTATGGTCTTTAGAATATTTCTTAACAAAAAGTCCAACAAGATATTCTGTTGTATTATGCAGATATTTCTCAATAATATCTCTGTTTCTGGAATTATACACATGAATAACTGCTGCACGATACTCAATAATAACAGAAGCTGCCTTACTATATGTCTCATAAAAAGTTGCATCTTCCGTAATATCAATATTCTTTTCTGTCTCTTCTATAAGAACACTGTCAAGCACATCATATATATCGCTGAAATAATAATAAAATGTATTCCTGTTAATTCCACATTCCTCACATATATCTGTAACCGTTACCCTGTCAATATTCTTACGCTTTAGCATATTAAGAAAACAGTCCATTATCGCTTTTTTCGTAAATTTAGTCATACATTTCTCCTGAAATTACTCACCTGCAATAAAAAGAACACCTAATGTTCCCGGTCCACAATGTGAAGATATAACGCCGCCTGCCCTTGTTTCATATATTTCATCAAACACATCAAGCTGTTTAAGATAATTCTTTACTTCATCAACTATCTCTTTATCACAGCCAGAGTGTGTAATGAATACACGGTCTTTCTTAGCCTTCTTAAGGTCTTCTTCCATATCCTTAACATAATCCAGGACAACATTCTTCATGCGTCCTCTGTACTTCTTTCCAGGATTCATCTTTCCATTATTAACTTCAATTCTTGGATGAAGTTTAAGTACACCGCCAGCCATGGCAGCCAGTCCGCTGCATCTTCCTCCTCTGTGAAGGTAAGTAAGCGTATCGACAACAAAGCTTGCCCTGACTCTCGGTCTTAATTCTAATATATTCTTCTGAATATCAGCTGCAGACATGCCTTTTCCTGCCATAACAGCAGCCTCGACAACAAGATGTCCTATTCCTGTAGACAGATTCTCAGAGTCAATTACATGAATCCTGTCCTCTGCCTCAAGCTCTCTTGCCGCAAGTCTGAACACATTAGCTGTAGTTGACATATCCTCTGATATTGCAAATGCGACAATATCCCTATCCTCTTCTAGAACACATTTAAGCATCTCTATTGTATCATCAATAGACACCGCCGATGTCTTAGGTGTTGTCTTATTCTCATCTGCCCATTCATATATCTTATCTGGCGTAATATCAATTCCATCCCTATATTCATCATTGCCTAGCAGAATGTGAAGTGGAATAACTGATATATCAAGCTTGTCTATAAGTTCCTTAGTCAAATCACTTGTACTGTCCGAAATAATCTTAACCATGTAAATGTATATCCTTTCTAGCTGCTATATGTCTGCAGAAAATCATACAGCTGTGCTTCTCCTTCAAAATATATCCCTTTAGTCAATCTTTCTCTTATATCATCCGGAAGTGAATCAATGTTAATATCTGCATAATCATAGAACACTTCTCGTCCTTCATCCGCAATATTTCTGTATATTCTTAAAGTTTCTCTTTCGTACTTAAGCACATACTGGTACTCTTCACTTTCAGTTACTTTAATCACCTGCGAGCTTACTTCTTCTTTAAAATGCTGATTAGAAGGCTTCTTATTATCTGTTACAACAAGTATAAATATTGCAAGTACTACAGCTATTACAGCCATAGTCATAATCACAACATAAAGCCAGAATGATTTCTTATTCATCAATACTCCCTCCTGTAAGTTGTCCTTACTGGGAAGTATTAACATTTATAAGCAATATTATACTATAACGAAAAGCTGTCTGGCAGAATTTCGCTCATCGTATAAGTCTTAAGCCTGCCGCCTTCTTCAACAATAATTCTTGTATCAGGATTGAAAAATTCGGACATTACCTGTCTGCATATTCCACACGGATAAGCAGGCTGGTCTCCTGAACACACAATAGCAATTGCCTTAAAATCCTTTATGCCCTCGCTCACTGCCTTAAATATGGCAGTCCTTTCCGCACAGTTGGTAGCCCCGAAAGATGAATTCTCAATATTACAGCCCGTAAATACCTGTCCGTCAGTACTTAAAAGTGCTGCACCAACTGCAAAATGCGAATACGGTGAATATGAATACTCAAGTACCTCTTTAGCTTTCGCAACAAGTTCATTATCTGTCATACACTATCACCTCTTAACTAACGGGTAATTCCAAGTCTTTCAAGCACTTCATTCTGCTTTGCTTCCATAACTGTACTTTCCTCCGGTGTCATATGGTCATAACCAAAAAGGTGCATCATGCTGTGTGCTGTAAGAAATGCCAGCTCTCTTTTTTCAGAATGACCATACTTGTCCGCCTGCTCTTTAATCTTCTGTACACACAGAACAATATCTCCAAGAAGAAGCTCTCCTGTATCCGGATTAAAATAATCCTCAGCATTGTTTTCTAACTCATCCTCAATTGCATCAAAATCCGAAGGTGTAACATAATTAACTCCCGGAAATGAAAGTACATCTGTTGGAGAATCTATATTTCTATATTCCTTATTAATCTCATGGATAGATTCACTGTCAACAATTGTTACATTAACCTCTGCTTCATAAGGACATTTTTCATAATCAACCGCCTCATTGACAACATCAGTAATTATCTTCTCATAATCTAAGTCAAGCTTTTCCTCGGCTTCGTACTCTATATTAATAGTCATATCAATCTTTTCTCCTTCCTGTCTGGCTTCCCTTTCTTGCTTCTCTTCTCTTGACAGCCTTAGCCTGATTCTCCTCGTAATCCTCATATGCCTTGACAATCTTCTGTACAAGAGGATGCCTTACAACATCTTTATTGGTAAGCTTTATAAATGCTATCTCTTCAACCTTGGATAAAACCTTAGTTGCAACCTCAAGACCTGACACGGTATCCCTTGGCAGATCCTTCTGTGTCATATCACCTGTAACAACAACCTTTGAGCCGAATCCAATTCGTGTAAGAAACATCTTCATCTGTGCAGGTGTTGTATTCTGTGCCTCATCAAGAATAATAAATGCATTGTCAAGTGTACGACCTCTCATATATGCAAGCGGTGCAACCTCGATAAGACCTTTTTCCATATTAGCATTAAAGCTCTCTGCACCCATAATCTGGAAAAGTGCATCATACAGAGGCCTAAGATACGGATCAACCTTACTCTGCAAATCTCCCGGCAGGAATCCAAGCTTTTCACCAGCCTCAATCGCCGGTCTCGTAAGAATAATCTTGTTGACCTCATTATTCTTAAATGCATTAATAGCCATCGCCATTGCAAGATATGTCTTACCTGTTCCCGCAGGTCCTACACCAAACACAATCATCTTATCCCTTATTGCATCAACATATTCCTTCTGTCCGAATGTCTTAGGTTTGATAGGCCTTCCTGCAATCGTCCTGCACACTGTATCAGAATCAATCTCAATCAGTGAATCAGCCTTTTCTTCAAATGACTGTGCAATAGAATAATCAACATTCTGTCTTGTAATCTGGTTGCCTCTCTTAGACAGCTCATACAGATAATTAAGTACTCCTGATGCTCTCTGCACTGCTGCCTCTGCACCTATAACCTTCACAGAGCTGTCTCTTACAATAATCGTAACCTTAAGTGTTTTCTCTATAACCTTCGCATATTCATCAAACTGTCCAAATATATTGGAGCAGTGTTCTACCGGTATATTAATAAGACTCTCTACCTCACTCATCAGATGTCTCCACCTTTCTAACATCAAAATCCGCAGGAACAGTTGCATCAATATCAGCATGTGCAATATACTTATCCCCGCTTCTTTCTATATTAACATGATAATCATTTATTTGCACTTCATTTTCTTTCAAATGTTTTATAAATCTCTCAGCTTTTTCATTAAGAATAGCCGCTGCTTCCTCCTCACTGTACTCAGCCTCATTTTCCTTATACTCATTAAGAATAATCTTCTGTACAGATACAGGAAGTGCAATCAGATTACCAATCTTTATATTCCCCTCATTAACAACCTTGTCATACTCTTTTAAATGTCGTGGAAAACCGAGAGAAATTTCATATTTATCTATGCTTATGGCATATGTCGTCATCTTTCGTCCAGTATATATTTTATCGGCATATACCGCATTTATCTCCTTATCCCATGATAACTGCGTTCTTATCAGAATATCCGCCTGAGCCTGCGTCTGGAATTGCTGTATATTCTCCTCGTAATCATCAGGAACATACAATGTATTCTCAACAAGTATGTCGCCTTCTGATACCTCGTCACCAACAGTGACCTTCGGTGTTCCGCTTCTGGTTATAATGTATTCAATAACACCGGAATATCCTGATATTATATTACCATCATTAGTGGTGCTGTGTAGCTCATCAGCTTTAGATTCATCAATGCTGACTTTCAGAATATTTCCCTCAATCCGTACATTAACCCATGTAACCTGCGACAGTTCATTTTTAATTGCCTTCTCGATATTTTCTGTATCTATATCCTTAACTTTATCACCTGTGCTGATGCCATGCTCTTTAAGAAACCTACGCATTGAATCATCTGTATATATGTAATTTCCGTCAAATTCAATACTCCACACGAATCTGCTGGCAATGAACATCAATACAAATGCAGTGGCAAAGCCAGCAATTATCGAATAATTTCTTCTGTATCTAGCAAAAAGAAACTCTATATCATGTTTCTTTAAAACTTTAATATGAACATGACATTTTCTTCGCAATTCCTTAGTCTTGAAATAATCCTGTCTTGTTATTCTCGCTCTTATTGTCTCTTTCACACACTGGCAGTTATATAATGTAATCCCACGCCTGCAGCACAGATTAACGAACCTTTCCCGCTCCCATCCGGATATTTCAATAACAATATAATTATGTATCCTTTTCATCAGCCTCTCCTTTTAGAGAAACTTTGCCAATGCGTCCCCTAAGAAGGATTTCGTCCTGATTCATATGGTATATCACAAGATTGCTCCCGCTTACCCTTATATTGCCTATCCTTGTAGAAACCTTAAGATATTCGCTTGAATACTCAAGTATCCCCCTGTAATTCTCTATAAAAACCTCGCAGTCACCCAGCATTGATATAACAGGAAGTCCTGCAACAACATCTCTGCTAAGATCACACATCTGTCCGAGCCTTATACCGCTGCTGATAAAATCGACCATATAAGCAGACTTCCAAAATCTTTTTATATTCTATGCTGGGGAGTGGGAAAATATACAATTACATTTAATATATTATCTGTTTGATTAAACTCTCAAGATTAGCCTTTTTTATGATAATTCTCCTCATCAAACGCCTCTATCATATTATTTATTATTTCTTTATAGTCATAATAAAAATTTGATTTATCTGATACATCCCATATATTTTTTGCTATTAGAGCAATTACCCTAGCACTAATAGTACCAACCCCTATGATAATTACTAATTGTACAATAAATTGTAAAATACTGCTAATTTTAATAATTCCAATATTTATAAGTGCATCAAATACTTTTTCTGAAATAATAGTAAATAAAATAGGTATTACTATCCTCCAATATTCATACTCAGGTTTTAAATTTCTACTTTTCAAATTAAGAAAATGACCAAATTCCTTTAATTCATACTTATTTAAATTCTTATACTTATTTTGTATGTAATTTTCCCATTGATGGTATGTTATAAATTTAATATCATTATCCATTTTTTCTTTTATCTTTTTCTTCATCTTTCTGCAGCATAAATATTTATATATATTCATTTCATAACTTTCATCAAATTTATAACTTGCTGCTATGTTTCTTACATTATATTCATCTCTCATAATTTACTCCTTATAATATTAAATATTCTATTATTTGTTTTGAATCGGATAGGAGCTAGATAATTAACCCCTATACCAAATTCCCGCGCCATCATGTATACCAGCCGGTACACAGCAGTTCTTTTTATTCTCATAAGATTCTTCTCCTTTCTCTAAAAACTTGAACTGTAAGCAGTCCTGTATCCGAGGATATATTAATTTATTAATCCTACCTATAATATGACAGATATAAAAATCATTTTTATATAAAAATATCTGCATATTCAAATCAACTTCTATAAGCTTATAACCAGCTTCGTGATAGTTACCGTTATATGTATACCGTTCACCGTTCTCTTCAAACACTTCTGATATTACCTTAACTGTTACTGTTCTGTTTCCGTACATTGACCATGAATCATAATATAATGTGTCAGATATGGTAGTCCAGTCAGCCCATTCAGAATCCGCAGCCAGACAATCAAGCCTGTAGCCCGGTTTTAATTTGATATATGTACCTGCACTGGTATTTTCTACAAAGTATTTGATACTGCCATTAGTCCATCTGTTCGTTCCTGCTTCATCTGTAGCAACCCACTCTGTGCCTTCTGTCCATTTAACCGTAAGACCATAATTAGAAGCTGCATGTGCTGTAATTGTAAGCTTTGAATCTACTATAAGACTTGATAAGACACTAAATACTATTGTAAGTATCATAATCAGACTTTTTAATATTTGTTTCTTCTTCATATTCTCTCTTTCTCCTTTCTGCTAAGTTTTTCTCCTAGCTGACTTGGCTATATTAAGCCTGTATTATAATAGTGTAAGATATTATTTTTTAAGAGATAAAATTACATATCTATTTTATAAATATCTTCCTACAACTATTACATCTTATATATGACAGACACTATAATCATTTTTGATGATTTTTATATAAAAATATCTGCCTATAATAGTTATGTTACATTTTTTAGTATCTTTATGTGTTGCATTAAGGCTTTTTTATTGTTCAGGGCATAAAAAAACTGCCATTCATGCAATACACACTTATGACAGTCTCATTGTTTCATTATTATTCTATTTATTCATCAGATATCATAATAGATAAGAATATAATATTCAGCATGTAAAGTATCCCAACAAGGATAGCCTACATATGTGTATCCGGGTATATGCCAGCTTCCAACCCCTTCATCCTCATCATCATCTATAATATACATTTTCACTGACGTAGGTTTAATTTCATCAATTATTTCTTCTGAACCGTCATCATATCTTACCTTAACATTAATTAATGCTCCGTTAAGCATAAGACTTTCTGCTTCTGATTCAGTGATTTCACCATTAATATATTTCTTAAAAATATATTCACCAACAGTTGCATCTCTTGTGTCTTCAACGCCGTCACTTGTTCTGAAATCCATCATACAATATACTGGTGTTTTAGCCTGTTCTTCTGGTTCAGAAGGCTCAGAAGGCTGTGGTTCTTCAGGTGTTGGTTCTGGTTCACTTGGTACATTAGGAACATACTCAGGCTCACTTGGTGTATTTGGTACATCAGGTGTCTCTACAGGCTCATTACTTGGTGTATCAGATGGTGTATCAGATACATTTCCATTATCTCCTGCATTTTCATTTCCTTCTGATACATTGCTGTCTGTATTTCCACCATCAGCTACAATTGTATCTTCCTTTGGCTCTTCCTTTGTTACTACATCTGCATTTGTAGTTTCTGTGCTTTCAGTTGCATCTTCTATCTTAGCATCTTCTGATACCTTTACTTCTGTACCATCTGTCTTTACAAGTGTAGAAGCATCCTTTACCCTGATATCACTCACTGAAAGCTTTCCATTATCAGTAGATGCCTTTCCTGTAAATACAGCCTTATTGCCATTGTTATCAATCACTTCGATAACAGCCTCGCCATTTTCCCCTACTGTGGCATTGCCTTCTAACTTTGATGTATTTCCTTCTGCATCTGTGTAATCAAATACTACCTTGCTTGACTTCTTTGTATTATTTTTATCGGCTGTTGTTACATTCTCCTGTGTTACTGTTGTATCATTATCCTTTACGGTATTATTCTTCTTTCCACAGGCTGTCATTCCAAAGGCTGCTGTAAGTACTGCCATTGCTATTACTGTTGTTTTAAATATGTTCTTTCTCATAGGTTTATTCTCCAATATTAATATAAATATACATATATGTATCGTAATACTTTTTGTACATATTGCACATTATGATAATATCATACTTTCTGTTATTAATCAGTAAATAAGCCTAATTTGATTTTTTTACTGAACATATAGATTATATTAATATATATACATATATTAATATAATCTATATGTTCATACATTTCTCTCAAAAAAAACAATCAAGAATCTTTTTCCGCTTCTAATTCTTTAATAAGACTCTCTTTAATATCCGTTATATGTTGTCTGAAATAGTTGTGATTTGTTGCTTCAAAATTAAGTATCCTGTTAAGTTTATAATTGAGGCTTTCCAGTAAAACCGGATTTTTTATTATAAATCCAAAAAGAGCGATGCCTAAGCACCGCTCTCTCATGTCAAAAATATTAATTATTAGTTGAACTTACGTTTTCTAGCTGCTTCTGACTTCTTCTTACGTCTTACGCTTGGCTTCTCGTAATGTTCTCTCTTACGAATTTCCTGCTGAATGCCTGCCTTAGCACAGTTTCTCTTGAATCTGCGTAATGCGCTATCTAAAGACTCGTTTTCTTTAACGATGACATTTGACATACTACTTCCTGACCACCCTTCTGTTGCAAATTGTGCGCCAAACTACATAAATAGGGTATTTACTAATCGCACAAAAAACATTATATCACATTTTTGCAAATCGTCAAGCCCAAATTATCTAATCTTACACTAACGCAAATAGTAAAATTGTATTACAAGGTAAGGAAAGCAAAAACCTTGTAATACATTTTTTTATTTAAGGAGTAAAAACGATATGAAAGAGAGTTCAAGAGCAATTGGAAAAGTACAGTTCAACAATGTTCTTAAGGGTAAGATTGTAAATGTACATTACCGTAAGTGTTCAATTGATTATTCATTAAAGGAAGAATCAAACAGCGACAGAAAGTTCAAAATCAGTGTTGTGTTATCTGATAAGGAATCTGAATATAACCCTAAGATTTATACAGTCGGTTTATCTTCTAATCCCGACTATGAAAAGGCTTTAAGTATCATTGATAAGAAAGTTGCTGATTATCTTAGTAAGTTATCTATTGAGGATAAGGTAAGAATCGGCTACGGTGATGAAAACCCTTTCTTAAAAGATGATAAACAGGAAGATAAAAAGCCTGTTGTTTTACAGAATGCTTTTAATTTTAATGATAGCAGTTTAGGTCTTGTATTAACAGGACGTGAAAGTCGTAGGGATTTATCTAATATATTCAATAAGCGTTTAACAATGTCTATTGAATTACAGAACGGTTCTAAGTTTGTAACAGCTTTATCTATTCTTGAGATTTATAACAAAGAATTATATAAGGAGCTTGGTTATTCTAATCTTTATGATTATACAAGTGATGTTTTCGGCATGGGTAAGACTAATACAAACGATTATAAGAATGTTGCTTTGAGGTTTTCAAAATTGGATAAAGTTAAGAATTGTCTTGTTATTGATGAACGCCTTAAAGATTATAACTTTAGCCAGCTTAATCTTCTCAAAGAGGTTTCAATCGACACAATATTGAAAGATTATCCTTGTACATTATCAGTTAGGGAAATCAAAGACAGGTTAAGAAATGCAATGAACTTTTTAGAGGATAATAATTCTGTTGATGAATCCGTTAATGATGATTTATCGGAAGATACAAGCGATGTATTAGGCGGTACTGCTGATAATATAATTGACGCAATGAATAATCCTGTTGAAAGATATGCGGATGATGAAAAGCCTTATAAGACTTATGTTGTTACTTCTTCTGATTTTAAAAAGATTTGTCTTGATAAAGATAAGCTGCATAATTACATGGATTCTATAACAAAGGAATTATTAAAGGTTTTAACTGAATCTGTTGATAAATACAGTGAGATTAATATATGTTTGCTTCGTAAGAAAGGCAATGAATTATCTGATAATTCTGTTGATTCAGATAATGCAGATGATTCAGAAAAATAAAATAAATATTAGTTCGGGCGTCCGAACAATTACGGACGCTTGAATTAAATATAAGGTAGTGCGATAAGTCGCATAAGTAAATATATCACATTAACTAATTAAAGAAAGGGCGGATAAAATCCGCAAGGGTAAATATTATGAATTGGAATGGAATTACAATGTTAACAGTTATTAAGAAGTGTGAGCCTACACCTTATGAGATTACAGGAAATAACGGACAGATTAATAAAGGCTTTGTTTATCCTGTCTATTTTGATAACGGGGAAGAAATTGCAAGTGTGAATGTATCAGAGGAAATTTATAACTCTATTGACAGGTTTGATATTCTGCTTGCTACTTTCAGATATGAACCCGCAACACAGCGTTTTGATAAGAACGGTCGTTTACAGCGTGAGCGATTAAGAATAACAAGCATAGTTTCAAAAATGAATACTATGCATAGTGAAGTTGAGCTGGCTGATATTCTTCGTGCGTCTATAGAAAATTCTGCTGTTGATGTTGCTAAAAAGGCTTTAAAGGACAGTAAGAAGCCAGTTGAAAACGCTAGTAATTAAATGATTGTTAAGGTTGTCTACTCCTCAACCTTTCAATACGGATAACGCCCCCTCATTGTGTTGTCCGTTTGTGTCTTGTCGGCTTTTCGTTTTATCGTTGCGATTAGCTGACAGGACACATATATCTTAAATATTCATTAATGCCTTGTAAGTTCCCTCTCCCTTTTGTGGAATATAGGCAAATCCACTCCTTACAGGGCTTTAATTAGTATTTAATAATACTAAAGAAAGGGAGTGAAAATATGAGTATATCTGTTATGGCTCATTATCTTGTTATCGGCTGTGTTGGTTGTGCTGTTATCCTATGGGCTTTTATTGGTTTAATGTTCTTAGGAACTGCTGTCTATAACAGGATAAGTGGCAGAAAAAATTCATCTAGTAAAAAAGATGTAAAGGTACAGGATAATCTTGCTAATAATGACAAGTCGGACTTATTCCTTAAATGACTTGTCTGTTTAAAGGAATGAATTATTTTTGTAAGAGACAGCTTTTATTGTTTTTTAATAAAAGTGGCTCGGCGTTGAGGGTTCGCCCACGGTGCTTGTATTGTGTTTATAAAGTATCAAGGGCGAACATAAATCTACTTGCTAATAGTAAACTGCAGTCATTTAAGCTGTATATAGGCGGTAAGGTGTTCAATAGCCAGCAATGTTAATTCGTCTTAATTATCAAAATGTTTAAAACCGTGGTGGGTGTTGCTAAATTTCGATAGTTTAGTGGTACGCATGAGGAAATTTAAAGGGGTTGTCAATGTACAGAAATATATTAAAGGTTATTGTTACAGTGTCGCTCATGTCTCTGTTAATTGTGTTTAGTTCTGCTGTTAACACATATGAAGTCAAGGCAGACACTGAACAGGTACAAACGGTACAGGAATCTAATAACTTACCGTCAACAGAGGAAGAAATTGAAAACATGTCATTAACGGATAAGCTGTTACTTCTTATATTGATTGTTATGTGTGTTTTCTTAGGTGCATTTGTTGGTTATGTCATAATGGATAGATTGAGGTAAATAATGTCATTCTTTGAATTTTTAGAAATGATTATATCTGAACTTGTTCCAGTGGGTTTAATAATTACTGTTATACCTAGTTTTATTGTTTTCTGCTTAATGAAGATGTGGAAAATAGTAATTGACATATTTAAGTAGATGTCTACTCTTCGGAGTTTACATAAATATAAAAGAAAGGAAGTAAAAGATTATGAACGGAGTTTCTATGCTTGCGGGTGAGGGTGATGTTGTGGCTACAATGCCCGAGCCATTAAAGAATGCACTTGTTAACGGTGTTACTACTGCAAAGGATTATGCTGTTGACGGTCTTGCCGTTGTAATACCTGTTGCAATGTCAATTTTTGCAATTAAGTTTGGTATTCAGATTATTCTTAATCTTTTCCATTCTTTAACTAACGCTTAGTTAGTTGTTTATGGACGGATAGCGTCAAGGCGCTATCTTGTAAATAAGCGGAGTAATTATATAAAAACGATAGAAAGGGAGATGAACAAATGGGATATATTTTAATTCTGCTAATATTTTTAATATGGCGTAATACGGTATGTATAAGAAAAGCGGTTTATTATACCGCATATGGAAACGAGTACAAAAAAGGAATAATAAGAAGAATGTTTGTTGCGCTTGCGGATATCCGCAAGGAAGAAAAGGAAGAAAAGAAGCAGAAAAAAGCTAAGAAAGCAGAGGTACAGACTGATGAAATTATCAAAGATTAAGAGTACTGTTCTTGTTATATTTACATTGTTAGTCGTTATTTTCATGTTGGTATATGCCTGTAATGGTGATTTAATAAATGCTGTTGCTTGTGGGGCAATTGCAATATTATCATTAATGCTTTTAGTGATATACCTTTTTGATGATGTGGCTGTTATTTTAAACAATAAGAATTTTGATACACATGATTCAAAGTTGGGTGATTAATATGGATGACATTTTTGTGTATTACAAATGTGTTGACGGTCATTGTCCTCTTGTAGTAGAAGAAGAAATTTACGGCTGTCGTACATCTACATGTCAAGATTATTGTGGCGGTGGTTTTTGTGGCTGTAATAATTGTTGGTTTGATGGTTCTCCGTATTGTAAAGATTGTGTACATAATGAAAAAAATAGTTCGGGCGTCCGAACAAAACTTTCTTGATTAAGAGATTGTATCGCGTCTTGCCTAGTGATATAATTGTATTAATAAGGGGGTGTTTAAATGATTTGTTTAAGTTCTGACGGTCGTTTATTCGGTTTGAATCCGCAATTTTTATTTGATATATTTGTATTTTTTGCAAATATATTTATATTACTTATTTTCATTGTTCCTATAGTAGTCTTATTTATTTTTATATGTAAATTTTTTATTGATAAATCTAAGTATTATAAGACTAAAACAAAATTTTATCAAAATCAATTAAAGGATAGGCAAGATTAAATCTTGCCTATCTTTTTTTTACGAGGTGTTTGTATGAAAAAAATAATTTCAATATTACTATCTTTTTCAATTGTTTTTTTGTCAGTTTCAACATGTATCCCTATTTCTGTTTGTGCTGATACTGATAAAACTGTTTTATCTAAGTCATCTGATTCTCCTTTTGCTTATTCTTCTTCAGAAGCTCAAAAGTATGTATCCGCACACTTAGATATTTATGATTCAGATAATACTCTTTTATTTTCATACACTCCAACTTCAACTTATAACTGGACTTATTCTGCTAAAGGTAAAGACAATTTACATTTATCAGATAATCAGCTTAAAGCGTTTCTTATGTCTAAAAAGACATTATCTGCTTATGTTCAATTAATGTTTAGCGGTTTTTCAAATAATAATGTTACTCGTGGTTTTCTTTCTGCTCTCGGTATTGTTACGACTGGCAATTCTAACGCTTTAACAGATGTTTCTGATAAATTGCTTGGTAATTATAACTATATTGATTCTATTAATTATGATGAGGATACACAGACAATTACAATGGATAATACCAGTGTTGACAAATTAAGAGAAGAAATCAAAAAATATTATTATGAAAGCATAGGTCTTAAAGTTATTAAACCTGTAGGAACTGTAAAAAAATATGTTGATAGTTCCGACTTTCGAAAACTTTTTGAATATGAGGACGATTATACCAGTGCTTACAGTGTCTGTAATGCTGACCATGCTTTTGTTAGCGGTAATAATTTTGCATACTTTTCCAAGGGCAATAAAAGCAATATGACTGGTTATTATTACATGGGGAATTCTGATAGCGATAAAAGAAATTCTTTTACAGATTGGACTACATCTGTATATACTTATAGACTTTATTCTTATGATACTAGCGGTCATTCTCATATGTGGGAAATAAACAATGAAAGCTATTCTGTTTTTTATAATTATGAGTGGGATAATAGCGATTTGTATACACCTAACCCAGCTTGTCTTATTCCTATGTGGGTTTGTCCTTATTATGGGCAATTAATTTTTAATAAAGACATGCGTTATGATTCTGCTACTACTGAATCATGGCGCTATCGTGATTTTAGAATTAATTATTATTCCGCTGATAATTTGCCTTTTTCCTATTTTTCTTCTTATTCGGCAATGTATAACTACATACACGGTGACCAGACAGCCTATATCTCCTCTGTAATTAATCAGACAGGAAAAGATATTACAATGTCTATAGATAGCTTGGGTGATAATTTAGGGCAAAAATTAGATGATTTAATATATACAATTAATACAAAGAAAGAGGGATTGTCTGCTGATGAATTGCAGAAATTAATTGACAGTGGTTTAAAAAATATAGAAAACAATACAGGTGATATTAAAGATAATACAGGTGATATTAAAAATAATACTAGTGATATTCTTGATGTTTTAAAAAAACAAAATGATATTTTGCTTGATATTTTAGGTGTTACTACTAACATTTACAAAGTTGTTAAGGAAAGCGATTCTAAGGAAAAAACTTATAATATTAATTATGTACAGTCTGTTTTTAATTCTATGTTTAAAGGTCTTAAAAATGCTGTTCTCTATGGGGAAAATACTGTCCGTGATGATGTTTCAGAGGACACAGATAATATTGATTCTATTGTTTCAGATATTCCGCCTGATAAGAAAAATTATCATAATGGGTTGTTTGGGCGTTTTCCTTTCTCTGTGCCTTATCAATTATTTGATTGGTTACAGGCTTTATATGTTGACCCAGTAGCCCCTAAGTTTACTTTATCGTATGCATATTTGTTTAAGGATTTAGGTTATGAGACTAATAATTTTGAATTTGTTATTGATTTAGGTGATGAAAAATATTCTAAATGGATTGAATTAGTCCGTAGCGGTGAAAAGCTAAGTTTCATTATTTATATGGCTATTGCTACATATCACAGATTTAAAAATGAAATTTAAGGGGGTGCTGTATGAGTACTACTGTTATTGTTTTGCTTTGTTCTATACTTGCTAACATTATATTTTCTGTATTTTCTTTTATTATACAGGTTGTTTTAATTGTACAGAATTTTCTCCCTACTGACCCTTTTGGCGGGTTGTTAGATATTTCAAAAGAACCCTTTTTTGCTTATATGCCTTATGTTAATTACTTTGTTCCTGTCGGGTTCTGTGTTGCTTTAGTTTCTGCTTTTGTTTCTGCATATGCTACATATGTTATTTTTAAGTATTTTAAGAAAATTATTTCTTCTGTCTTAGGAAGTAAATCTATATTAGTTATTTTGTCAAATATTATTAAATAGTTCGGGCGTCCGAACTTATAAAGGAGTATTAAATTTATGGGTGCTGATTTTTACACAGGTGTTCCGGGCAGTGGTAAAAGCTATCATTGTGCGCAGATTATTTATAATGAATTAAGAAAAGGTAAGAATATTATTTCTAATATTGAAATTGATTTATCTAAAATTCCTCAAAAGGGGAAAACGCCCTTGGGTCAATATATTTATGTTTCAGATAGAGAATGGTTATCTAATTCTTTACGACAATATAAGAAAGATTATAGAGGTAATCTTACTCCTGTTCTTCAACCCTGTACGGACAAATTTTCGTCCATACAGGGCTTAAGGGGGTTTGCTCTAAATTTTCATAAGAGGAATAGCAAGGGTGCTATTGTTTTACATCAAACTTTTCTTATTTTTGATGAGTGTCAAAAATTGTGGAACACTCGTTCATGGAATAGAATTGACCGGCTTGCATGGGTGGAATTTTTAACGCAATATCGTAAATGGGGATATGATTGTATTCTTATATCGCAGAATGAAAACATGATTGATAAACAGATTAGAGGTTCTGTTATTGAGCATAAAATTATTCATAGAAATGTTTCACGATTTAAAAAATTGGGAAAAATAATGTCTTTGCCTTTTGGCGGCAATTTGTTTGTGTGTGTTGAAAGCGATTATTCTATGACCTCTAAAAAGGCTTCAAAAATTCGTTCTTATTTTGTTTTTGGTAGCAATAAATACTTTGATATTTATGATACGACACAGATATTTTAATATACTGGGTTGCAGAAAGTCGGAGTTTGCGGAGACTTAATGCAAGCCAGTATATAATAAATATATATAAATATATTACTTGATAAAAACAACACTTAACCCCCACCGTCCTTTTAAGTGTTTCGGGGTTGTGATTATAGGAGTTAAACGATAATGGAGATTTACAATACAAAAATTAGTTATTATAAAAATCATATGCAAGTTAAGGTTTATGATAATTCAGTGAAAAAGGGTGAGAAAAAAATCAAGGCTTTAGTTCGGACGCCCGAATTAATTCAAAAAGAAAATTCTGATAAAGAGGAATTTTTAAAAAAGTGTTATGCTGATGATTCAGAAAAGGCAATAGAAGAAATTGAAAAGCTAAGACAGAAAAAGCGTTCTATTTCTTCTTACTCTTCTACACAGCGGACAAAGAAAACTATCCTTGAATATCTCTTGTCTAATCAATGGGAATACTTTTGTACTTTTACTTTTAACCCGTCTTTAGTTGATAGAACAGATTTTTATGAGGTTTCACAAAAGTTATCTAAGTGGTTGCAGCATCTTAAAGAAAGATATGCCCATGATTTAATGTATGTTGTTGTGCCAGAGTTACACAGTGACGGTAAAAGTTATCATTTTCATGCTGTTATGTCTAATGTCGGTAAAATGCAATTAATGCCTTTTTGTCATAAAAATGATAATGGCGTTTCTTCACAGGTTTTTACAAAAAACGGTCAACAAATTTATGTTATAAATCAGTGGCGTTATGGATATAGTACTGCGATAGAGTTAGAGCGTGACGCTGATTCATCAACAAAGATAGCTTATTATATGACTAAATATATCACTAAAGATTTATGCTCTAATACGCTTAATCGTAGGCGTTACTGGGTTAGCCGTTCTACTGTTAATAAACCTATAGAGGAATTTTTAAATATTGATTTTGATAATATTGATGATTATATTAAACATGCTTTTGATGAAAATTTAATGTATTACAAAGAAATATCTTCTTCTTATCGTGGCAAGATAAGATATATTGATGTATCATATTAGTTCGGTCGTCCGAACTAATAAAAGTAAAATCATATGAGGGGGTGATTTTATGGGTAAGCATTTTACACTTAAAGAAAGATATATATTTGAAACATTATTAAATAAATTTAATTATACATTTAAACAGCTTGCAGAATATTTTAATAAATCTCTTAAGACTATTTATAATGAGTATTATAGAGGTCTTGTTACATTATTAGATAGTGATTTGTGTGAATACACTATCTATCAAGCAGATGTGGCACAGCAAAAATATGAAAGTAATATGAAAAATTGCGGTCGTAATTTATTGATATCTAATAATATTGAACTTGCTAACAGACTTGATGATTTAATGTATTATGATAAATATTCTCCTTATTCTGCTTATCAGATTGTTAAACAAGAAAGAAATGATATTAATTTTTGTCTTTCTACGCTTATTAATTATCGTGATTCTGATGTATTTTTACATACTTGTAACGAACTTAGAATATATAAGAAGTCTAAAAGGAAAAATACTGTAAAACAGGGTAAGCGTAATAATTCAGAAAAACAGCTTATTGATAATAGGGATAAGGATATATTAAAGCGTAATTCTTTTGGACATTGGGAACTTGATACAGTCGTTGGAAAACAGGGAACAAAAGAGGTTCTTCTTGTTCTTACAGAAAGAATGACGCGATTTGAGTTAATTTATAGAATGACTTCTAAAGAATGTGATTCAACATGGAATATTTTTGTTAATCTTAAAAATAAGCTAGGTGATACTTTTTATAACTATTTTAAAACTATCACTTGTGATAATGGCGTTGAATTTTCACAAAACAGTAATGCTCTTATGTCGAATGTTGAACTTAATTTATTTATTAAAAACAATCTGTTTTATTGCCACCCTTACAGAAGTAATGAAAGAGGAAGCAATGAAAATGCTAACAGGCTTATAAGGCGTTTTATAAACAAGGGTGAGGATATATCTAATTATACAGATGAATATATAAAGTATATACAGGATTGGATAAATACATTACCTCGTAAAATGTTTAATGGTAAAAGTTCTATTGATATGTTGCGTTTAAATATCTGAACTATGGTTCTATATTTTAATATAGGATAGTATTAGTTCAGATGTCCAAACTGATACTATCCTGTTTTCTATGCATTAAAATATCATATTTTTGCTATTTTACTTTAACAAAGATTGTACTAAAATAAATACAATAAAAGTTGTAATTCTTACTTGACATTTTCACTAATCTTACACTAATCTTGCATATTATCATTACTGTTCAGAGCTATCTCGAAAATACTGTGTATTTTCGAGATGTGGCGTATCCGCCATATAAAATCTGATAAATACACATAAAAATGCCAGCATTTTTATGTGTATCTCTCAGATTTTGCATAGCTCTGAACAGTAACAAATTATCCAATCTGTGCAAGAATTGTATCAGGTACTTTAGCAATAAGCTCATCAATACCGGCAGGGTTCTTACCACCAGCCTGAGCCATATTAGGACGGCCGCCACCGCCACCACCAACAATAGGAGCAAGAGCCTTGATAAGGTTACCAGCATGAGCACCCTTGGCAATAACATCGTCTGTTGCCATCGCAATAACGCTTACCTTATCAGCACCCTGTGCGCTGACGATAACAACAACTCCTGAACCAATCTCACCCTTTAACTTATCGCCAAGGTTTCTTAATTCATTCATATCAACGCCGTCAACCTTAGTTGCGATATACTTAACGCCATTAACTTCCTTGATATCTCCTGCTGTATCTCCAAGTGCATTATTAGCAAGCTCGGCCTTGAGCTTCTCATTATCGCTCATAAGTGACTTAATCTCATCATTCATAGCTGTAATCTTCTTAACAAGCTGTACAGGCTCTGCCTTGGCTGCCTTAGCTGCCTCTTCAATAGTCTTCTCAAGTTCAGCGTAGTACTTCATAACACCCTTATCTGTAAGAGCCTCAATTCTTCTTACACCTGCAGCAACACCTGCCTCAGATACAATCTTGAAAAGTCTGATATTAGCTGTATTAGCAACATGAGTACCGCCACAGAATTCCTTAGAGAAGTCTCCCATAGCAACTACTCTTACCTTCTCGCCGTACTTCTCACCGAAAAGTGCCATAGCTCCTGTCTTCTTAGCTTCCTCAATTGTCATTACATCAGTAACAACAGGAATAGCCTCTGCAATCTTTTCATTAACAATATCTTCAACCTTAGCAATCTCTTCCTTAGTCATGCTCTGGAAATGTGTAAAGTCAAATCTTAATCTGTCAGGATCAACGTATGAACCCTTCTGCTCAACATGATCACCAAGAACAATTCTTAAAGCCTTCTGAAGAAGATGTGTTGCACTGTGGTTCTTGCATGTATCTGCTCTGTAAGCAGGGGAAACTTCCATTGTTGCAGTATCTCCAACCTTCATCATACCCTTAGTCATAGTTCCGACATGACCAATCTTGCCACCCTTTAACTTGATAGTAGTCTCAACAGCGAATTCTCCTTCAGATGTCTTAATAACACCCTTATCGCCTTCCTGACCACCCATAGTAGCATAGAATACAGTCTCATCTACAATAACAGTTCCCTTATCACCCTCAGATAAAGCGTCAACAACTTCTTCCTCTGTTGTAAGAACTGTAATCTCAGATTCATTAGTAAGCTTGTCATATCCGACAAACGTGCTTGTTATAGCAGGGTCAATCTCATCATATACAGTTGCGTCTGCACCCATATAGTTAGTTACCTTACGGGCATTTCTTGCCTTAACTCTCTGCTCTTCCATAGCTGCATTAAATCCAGCTTCATCAATTGTAATATTCTTCTCTTCAAGGATTTCCTTAGTAAGATCAATAGGGAATCCGTAAGTATCATAGAGCTTAAATGCGTCTGCTCCTGATAATACTTTTTCACCCTTAGAAGCAAGTTCAGCTTCCATATCATTAAGGATGCTTAATCCCTGGTCGATAGTCTTATTAAACTTATCTTCTTCTTCAGAGATAACCTTAGTAATAAATGTTCTCTTTTCCTCTAATTCAGGATAACCGTCCTTAGAGCCTTCAATTACAGTTTCACAAAGCTTAGATAAGAACTTTTCTTCAATACCTAGAAGTCTTCCATGTCTTGCAGCTCTTCTTAAAAGTCTTCTTAAGACATATCCTCTTCCTTCGTTAGATGGCATAATTCCATCACTTACCATAAATGTTACTGAACGGATATGGTCTGTGATAACACGGATAGACACATCCTGCTTCTCATCTTCCTTATACTTAACTCCAGCCATCTCACAAACCTTGTTGCGAAGTGCCTGTAATGTATCAACATCAAATATAGAATCAACATCCTGCACAACAACTGCAAGTCTTTCAAGTCCCATACCTGTATCAATGTTTTTCTGGATAAGGTCTGTGTAATTGCCATGTCCGTCATTGTTAAACTGTGAGAATACATTATTCCATACTTCCATATATCTGTCACAGTCACAGCCTACTGTACAGCCTGGCTTACCACAGCCATACTTCTCACCACGGTCATAATATATCTCAGAACATGGACCGCAAGGACCAGCGCCATGCTCCCAGAAGTTATCTTCCTTACCAAATCTGAATATTCTTTCAGGTGCAATACCGATTTCCTTATTCCATATATTAAATGCTTCATCATCATCCTGATATATAGATGGATATAATCTGTCTGGATCAAGTCCTACAGCCTCTGTTAAGAACTCCCATGACCAGTGAATAGCTTCATCCTTGAAATAATCACCAAATGAGAAGTTACCGAGCATCTCGAAGAATGTACCATGTCTTGCTGTCTTACCTACATTCTCGATATCACCTGTTCTTATACACTTCTGACAAGTTGTAACTCTTCTTCTTGGTGGAATCTCCTGTCCTGTAAAGTATGGCTTAAGCGGAGCCATACCTGAATTAATGATAAGCAGACTGTTATCATTATGTGGTACTAAAGAAAAGCTCTTCATCTTCAAATGTCCCTTGCTCTCAAAGAAATCAAGGTATAATCTTCTTAATTCATTCACACCTCTGTACTGCACTTTAACTTCCTCCTGATTATTCAGTAATCTCTTTCTCTTTATTCTCCGATGCAGCCATCTTAGCTGCCTTCTTGGCATCTGCTGCCTTTCGGAGCTTACCACCTACGAATACTGCAAGTACCAGTAACGCAAGCATTATAATAAATCTTACCGCTTCGTAAGCTATCTCACCTACGAGTACGCCGACTAACCCAACCATATTATTACCTCCACGAATTATAATAAAAGCCTTCGCAATAATTTATAATATCACAAGAAACAACATTTATCAAGATTTCCAATTCCCATCTGTCAGGAAATGCATTGCACGCTGTTCTGCTCCCTTAATTATATTCTTATCATACCCTATAACATTAAGAAGCTTGATTGCATTCCTTGTTGTTGCAGGTCCGGCATACAGCTTATAATCAAACTTAACCTCATCCTCAGTAACTTCCTCCTGAAAATGATAGTTGCTGTAACAGTCCTTAAGTATTGTTGTAAGCTCAATATCATGTGTTGCTGCAAAGCACAACGCCCTATCTGTATTAAGATTCTTTAATATCTCTGATGATGCTGCAATTCTCTCAACAGTGTTAGTTCCACGAAGCACCTCATCAATAAAGCATAGAACCGGTATGCCTTTTTTACCAACTGCATCAAGAATTCTCTTTAATGACTTAATCTCAACAATATAGTAACTGTCTGAATTAGCAAGGTCATCCCTTAATGCCATTGAAGAATATATCCTATATACCGGAGCAATGTATTCTTTGGAAAGACTTGTTCCTATAGTCTGTGCCAGAATACTGTTGATTGCTATTGTCTTTAAAAATGTTGATTTACCTGAAGCATTAGAACCTGTAAGAAGAACATTTCCTTTAGTTGTTATTGAGTTGCATACAGGATTATCTATAAGCGGATGATACACTTCTTTCACACTAAGGTTATTAGTATTTTCCACAAATTCAGGCTTACAGTAAAATGGCAGGCTTTCCCTGAATGATGCAACAGCAATTGATGTCTCTATGAATCCAAGTGTATCTACAAGGTTATATGCATCCTCACTTTTGGCAGTTATAAGCTTTGTCATCTTATTAAACTTCACAATATCCATGTGCGTTATCATTCTTAGATAATCAAGTACAACCTCTCCGATTGAACCATCAACATTGCCTGACTCAATCATCCATGAGCCTTTTGTTACTTTAGAAAAGCTCTTTAATATCTCTTTAAGCCTGTTACACTCTGGTTCAAGAAAACTTATATTGCTTTCACATATATCTTCAGATGCCAATGCCATTTTCACAATAACATTAATACATTTGAAATAATTCTCAATCTTAGCCTTATACTTGTAATAAGTAATTATTGAAAATGCTACCGATGCAATTATAAGCCATATTCCAAGCACCGGAGTTACAAGAACCGTAACAAGAATTGAAGCTATAAGAAATACCCACGCAAGATAATGCACAATATTACTTCCCTGCTCTATATCCATTATATAACCGATATAATCTGTAACTGCAATCTTACGGCTTTTTCCCATATTCATAAATATCTTCTGAATTGTGATTCTTTCTTTTTCATTAGCTGTGAATTCATCTGCAAGCCTGTCCAGTTCGTGAAGCTTTTCTGCATCTGCAACCGGTTCTCTTAACATCTTATATAGATATTCCTGTCCAACAGATGAATTAGTATTATTAATACATTTAAATACTTCATCCATGCCAAGATCATTCCATGTTATATCATCAATCATAGATTCACTCGGATTACCTTTGGCATAATGCGATATATATTCAAAACTCTCATCTGTTCCCTTGTATACAGCACGTTTGCCCCATGCTTTCTTTATGGCAT
>OGIF01000178.1_pt1 | contig 21764 bp, 15 predicted proteins | sample 1571711 | NCBI WGS metagenome assembly OGIF01 (sample SAMEA2581949, study PRJEB24529) | metagenome | biome: Human gut stool | place: China | collected 2011
ATGCAGTCCATCCGAATCTCCGTTCAAGCCCGTGTCGCAGGGACAGGGCTAACGAAGCAACGGAGCGTAGTCGGTCGGTGTGAGTTTTACGTTGTAGATCTGTCTGCCGTTTTGGTCCACACCACGGTATCTGAAAGTGTAGCCGGCTCTGGCGGCCTCCTGTACAAGATCCGAAGAATTGAAATCGTCGGAGAACGCACTGAGTATGTTTTTCTCCATATACGACTGCATATATTCGGCTGTGGCGTCGTCGGCCACGGTGTCGGTGAGTTTGTATTCGTACAATATGCTTTTTGCCGTATTGTTGACGTCAAATTTGGTTTGCAGCAAGTTGTCGCCAATCTTTAATGGGTTTGATGCTATTAATTTTGAAAAATCCGACAGCCTGTCTGCCAACGACTTGTTTTCAACATCCACATTGTCCTTGAATCTCAGAGTCGACAGAATCGACTTGGATGTCGGAGTAGTTCCGGTTTTGTAGGCATAGAAAGTGAAGCACAAGCCCACGCTTGCCTGCGCCGCATAGGCAGTGCCGCGGTGTGGCACTCCGAGCACATCGGTCTGAAACTCGACAGCCTTCGCCGGCGCGCCTCCAAGCTTCTCGTCGCGAATTTCGCCCACATAACTTGCGTTGGTGAAGAAGTTGTTGGAGCCTTCCACCACCTGCTGCTGCAGGAAAGATTGAAGGTCGGCATCCACTTCATACACGCCGATTACCAGCATTTCCGTTTCTGAAGCGTTAGACATGGTTACAAGGCTGCTTATGGGGTAGCCCACGTCGGACGACTCGGCTATCCATGTGTCGGGAGCGGTCACGGTAAGGTCTTTAGTGTCAATAGTCTTGGCACTAAGTCCGACAACGGCTGCCAACAAAAACAAGAGTGACAAATGTTTTTTCATTACATATAACGGTTTAAGTAAGTTTTTTACAAAAGTAATGTTTTTTCGCCGTCTGACAACAACAAACGCAAAAACAGAGGGATTTTTTTTGACGTTAGCCGAATTTGCGCTATCTTTGCGTGCAATAAATTTTCAACCCATATGTCATTTATTGCAGATAAAGTAGTGATGGACGGGCTCACGTATGACGACGTGCTGTTGATTCCCGCCTATTCTGAAGTACTTCCAAAGACAGTCGATCTCTCGACTAAGTTTTCACGCAACATTGAATTGAAGATACCGTTTGTTACAGCGGCGATGGACACTGTGACCGAGTCGCAGATGGCTATAGCCATTGCACGCGAGGGCGGCATCGGTGTGATTCATAAAAATATGAGCATCGAGGAGCAGGCTCGTCAGGTTGCAATCGTGAAACGTGCTGAAAACGGTATGATTTACGACCCAGTGACAATCAAACGGGGCTCTACCGTGCACGACGCTCTCGGCATCATGGCAGAATATAAGATTGGAGGAATTCCGGTGGTCGACGACGAAGGTCATTTGGTTGGCATCGTGACTAACCGGGATTTGCGTTTTGAAAGGGATATGAACAAGCGCATCGATGAGGTTATGACAAAGGAAAATCTGGTGACTACCAACCAAACCAGCGACCTTGAGACTGCCGCTCAGATTCTTCAAGAGCACAAAATCGAGAAATTGCCTGTTGTCGACAAAGACAACAAACTCGTAGGCTTGATTACATACAAGGACATCACCAAAGCCAAAGACAAACCAATGGCATGCAAGGATGCCAAGGGCAGATTGCGTGTGGCTGCCGGTGTGGGTGTTACCATAGATACATTGGATCGTGCCAAGGCTTTGGTTGAGGCTGGTGCTGATGCTATCGTTATCGATACTGCTCATGGTCACTCTAAGGGTGTAGTTGAGAAACTCAAGCAGGTTAAGGCTGCCTTCCCACAGGTAGATGTTGTAGTAGGTAATGTGGCTACTGGTGAGGCTGCCAAGTATTTGGTAGAGAATGGTGCTGATGGCGTTAAGGTAGGTATCGGTCCTGGTTCTATCTGTACTACTCGTGTGGTTGCCGGTGTTGGCGTTCCACAGTTGAGTGCTGTTTATGATGTATATTCAGCTCTTAAGGGTACTGGTGTGCCTTTGATAGCTGATGGCGGTCTTCGTTACTCAGGTGATGTTGTGAAGGCTTTGGCTGCCGGTGGTAGCTGCGTCATGATCGGTTCTTTGGTTGCTGGTACCGAGGAGAGTCCTGGTGATACCATTATCTTCAATGGCCGTAAGTTTAAGAGCTATCGTGGTATGGGTTCTTTGGAGGCTATGGAACAGAAGAATGGTTCTAAGGACCGTTACTTCCAGGGTGATACCAAGGATGTCAAGAAATTGGTTCCAGAGGGTATCGCTGGTCGTGTGCCTTATAAGGGAACTGTCCAGGAGGTCATCTACCAGCTGATTGGTGGTTTGCGTTCTGGTATGGGATATTGTGGTGCTGCTACCATCGAGAACTTGCACAATGCCAAGTTCGCTCGTATCACAAATGCAGGTGTGTTGGAGAGTCATCCACATGATATCACTATCACTAGTGAGGCTCCTAACTATAGCCGTCCTGAATAATATAATTAGGAAATATGAAGTTTTATGCACTTATAGCGGCAATGCTCCTTTCGGGGAGCATTGCTTTTGCTCATACCGACCCAATTGTTATGATTATTGATGGTCAATCTGTCAAGAAGTCGGAATTTGAGTACTTTTATCAGAAAAATCATTTGGGAAATACGGTTGATTCTAAAAGTGTCAAGGTGTTTGCCGATGGCTTTGTTAATTATAAGCTGAAAGTGCAAGCTGCTAAGGATGCTCATCTCGATACTTTGCCTAATATCAGGCGTGTGTTGAAACGATATGATGATGTCGAGTCATGCGAGTTGATGCCCGATAAAGGCAGTGTTCATGTTGCACATATCCTCTTGAGATTGGGACAGAAAGCATCTTACCACGAACAGGAGGTGGTGGAAAGAAGAATCGATTCTATTTATCAGGCTCTTTGCAAAGGTGCAGATTTTGCAGACCTGGCAAAAAAGTGTTCTGATGATAAAGGGTCTGCGGTCAATGGGGGTACTTTGGCATGGTTTACAAAAGGTCAGACTGTGCAGGCTTTTGAAAAAGTAGCTTTCTCTCTGCGAAAGGGTGAGATTAGTAGACCGTTTATGTCTGAGTTTGGTTATCACATCGTCAAGTTGCTGGATAAACATGATGATGGTAATCCGAAAAAATATGTTGCTGATGCTAAGGTAGAAAATTGGCGGGGAACCTACCGGCAGCAGGAGGAAGTAGAAAACCTTTTGCTGAATGAAATCTGCCAGCGTAATATTTGGGATAAGGCTGCTGCTGATAAAAAAGGTCTGGCTGCCTTCTATGCCAAGAATAAGAAAAAATACAAATGGGAAATGAAGCGCCTGAAGAAGATGAAGGTTAATCTGCCCCGGAATGGTGAATACCCGGATGTGGTACTTGCTGACTATCAAGACTCGTTAGAGAAACAATGGGTCGCACAATTGAAGAAGAAATATAAAGTGGTGGTTTTCCATAGCATGTTGACCACTCTCAATATACATTAATATATTATAGAAACAATACATGAATACTGGATATAAAATGACAATGGCATTTATAGCCCTGCTGATGATAGTAGGAATAAGTGCTAGTGCAACTAGAGCAAGCCGTAGTGCTTTGGCTCATGAGGCTGATTCTGCAAATATCAAGCAACAAGCTGCTGCTGATTCTCAGAAAATCAATGAGGGTAGTGTGGTTGATGAGGTAATTTGGGTTGTCGGCGATGAGGCTATCCTGAAGTCAGACGTCGAGGTAACCCGTTTGCAGGCTGAGGCTGAAGGTATTAAATATACTGGTGACCCGGACTGCTCTATTCCTGAGCAGATTGCCGTTCAGAAACTGTTTCTCCATCAGGCAGCTATCGATAGTATCGAAGTATCTGAGTCAGAAGTCATGAATGGTATCGACGAACAGATCAACAGTTGGGTTTCCATGATTGGTTCTCGTGAAAAACTGGAGGAGTATCGCAAGCAAAGTATCACCCAGATGCGCCAGCAGATGCATGATGATTTCAAAAACCAACAGCTGATTCAGAAGATGAAGCAGGAACTGGTGAAGGATATCAAGGTGTCTCCAGCTCAGGTACGTAAATACTTTAAGGATTTACCTGCCGACAGTATCCCTTTTGTTCCTACAGAGGTAGAGGTTGAGATTCTTACCATGCAGCCACGCATTCCTCTTGAGGAGATTAACCGTGTGAAAAATCAGTTGCGTGAGTTTACTGACCGTGTGAATAAGGGTGAGACTTCTTTTGCTACTTTGGCTCGTCTTTATTCAGAGGATCCGGGTTCAGCCCGTATGGGTGGCGAGATGGATTATATCGGTAGAGGTATGTTGGATCCTGCGTTTGCAAATGTAGCATTCAATCTTACCGATCCTAAGAAAATCTCAAAGATTGTTGAGTCTGAGTTTGGTTATCATATCATCCAGTTGATTGATAAGCGTGGTGATAAGATTAAGTGTCGCCATATCCTGCTTAAGCCTCAGGTTTCTCAGGATGCTATTGATAAGTCTATCGGCCGTCTGGATTCTATCGGTAATGATATCCGTGCCGCTAAGTTTACCTTTGAGCAGGCTGTTGAAGCATTGTCTGATGATAAGGATACCCGCAACAACAAGGGTTTGATGGCCAATGTTACTCCTGACCAGTCAAGAACTTCTCGCTTCCAGATGAAGGATCTGCCTACCGAGGTTGCCCGTACGGTAGATACAATGAAGGTAGGTGAGGTTTCTGCACCTTTCACGATGGTGAATTCCAAGGGTAAAACCACTTGTGCTTTGGTAAAACTGGTAAGCCGTGTTGACGGACATAGAGCTACTATTACCGAAGATTTTCAGGTGATGAAGGATGTAGTGTTGGCTAAGGAGCGTGCCCAGACCTTGCACGATTGGGTAGTCAATAAAATCAAGCAGACTTATGTTCGTATGAACGATCGCTATAAGGATTGTAAGTTTGAATATCAAGGTTGGATTAAATGATAAATAAAAGATTAAATAATCATATCAGAGGGCATAGAATCATATCGGTTATGGTTCTATGCCTGTTTGGGTTTTGTCTGATGCAAGCCATGCAGGCTCCAAAGAAGCATGCCAGAAAACGCCCTCATGGTGACCGCGTATATCTTTTGCATGCAGATGAATTGTACTATGATATGTTCGGTAATAATCCTGATGCCCAAATATTAAAAGGTAAGGTCTCTTTCTTGCATCAGGGCAGTCATCTTACCTGTGACAGCGCGTATTTCTATCAGGCTTCTAATTCCGTGAAAGCTTTCGGACATGTTCATTACCGGCAGGGAGACACCTTGTCACTCACTTGTGATAGAGCAGAGTATGATGGGCAGATGCAGATGATGAGAGCACGCAAGAATGTGGTCTTGCATCATCGTCGGCAGACTTTGCGTACTGATAGCTTGGATTTCGACCGCTTGTATAATATGGCAAACTTCTTTGACGGCGGAACGCTGATTGATGGTAAGGATAAGCTGGTTGCCGATTGGGGTGAGTATCATACCGAAACGCGTGAGGCTAAGTTTGTCTATAATGTCAAGTTGCGCAGCGGCAAGGATGTTGTTACCACCGATACTTTGTATTACGATGTCCGTAAGTCAAAGGCTCACATGGTAGGACCTTCTAAGATTGTTTCCGGTGCAAGTGTTGTCAAGACAGAAGACGGATATTATGATACCAAGACCGATAGAGCACAGCTTTACGGCCGTTCTACGGTTATGGATAAAGACAAGACACTTACGGGTGATACGCTCTATTATGTAAAGGATGGAGAGAGTACCGGATATGGCAATGTGGTTTATGTAGACAAGAAAAATAAAAATTCCCTGACTTGCAATTATCTGCGTTACAACGAGAAAACCGGTAATGGCTTTGCCACCCGCAATCCTGTAGCGATCGACTATTCGCAGAAAGATACCCTTTGGGTTCATTCTGATACCATGCGTATCAATACCTTCCATATCAATACCGATTCGGTATACCGTAAGGTGCATGCTTATCCTAAGGTCCGTGCCTATCGTCTGGATATGCAGGCCATCTGCGATTCCCTGGTTTTCAATTCTCAGGATTCCTGCATGACCATGTATAAGGATCCTATCGTCTGGAATGGAAACCGTCAGTTGCTGGGCGAGAAGATTCTGGTCTTCATGAACGACTCTACCGTTCGTTTTGCCCATGTCATCGGACAGGCGCTGTCTGTAGAGCAGATGCCGGATAGTGTTCATTTCAATCAGATCAGTTCTTCTGAGATGAAATCTTACTTTGAAAAAGGTGAGATTAAACAAGGAGAGTCTATCGGTAATGTGCAGACCATCTATTATATGACGGATGATAAGGACAGTTCGCTCATTGGCTTGAATTATCTGGAGACCGATACCATGCGTATGTATATGGGACCGGGCAGGAAGATGGAGAAAATCTGGACCAATAAGTTTACATCTACCATGTATCCTATGACGCAGATTCCGCCGGCAAAATATAAACTTAACAATTTTGCCTGGTTCGAGGACTTGCGTCCTAAAGATAAGAATGATATCTTTGTATGGCGTGGTAAATCCAAGGGCTCCGAACTCAAGAACATTAAGCGTCATGAAGCTCCTCTTCAGAAACTGACTGACTGATTATAATGAAGCATCATTTTCTTATATGATTAACATTTAGAGATGAGTGATATTATTCAACTTTTACCCGATTCTGTTGCCAATCAGATAGCAGCAGGTGAGGTTATACAGCGTCCGGCTTCAGTTATCAAGGAGCTGGTCGAAAATGCAGTCGATGCGGGTGCCAGGAATATCCATGTCACAGTTACCGATGCTGGCCGTACCAACATCCAGGTGATAGATGATGGAAAAGGTATGTCTGAAACAGATGCTCGTTTGGCTTTCGAACGTCATTCTACTTCCAAAATCCGTAAGGCTGATGATTTGTTTGCACTTCGCACCATGGGCTTCCGTGGCGAAGCTTTGGCGTCTATAGCTGCTGTGGCTCAGGTAGAACTGAAGTCACGACAGGCTACCGACGAGATAGGAACCCTGATACAGATTTCTGGTTCCCGATATGAGAAACAGGAGCCATGCTCCTGTGCTGTGGGAAGCATCTTCTCTGTCAGCAATATCTTTTATAACGTACCCGCGCGAAGAAAGTTCCTGAAGTCCAATTCTACAGAGTTGAACAATATTCTGACGGCTTTCGAGCGGATTGCATTGGTAAATCCTCAAATCACCTTTACTTTACATAGCAATGGTACCGAAGTATTCAATTTGCGTGCCGCTAATTTGCGTCAGCGCATTCTCGATGTCTTCGGCAAGCGTTTCAATCAGGAACTCCTGCCGGTAAATGTAGAAACCACTATGTGTAAGGTGTCTGGATTTGTGGGCAAACCGGAATCTGCCAGAAAGAAAGGTGTGCATCAGTTCTTCTTTGTCAACGGGAGATACATGAAACATCCTTATTTCAATAAGGCTGTGATGGCTGCTTATGACCGTCTGGTTCCTCAGGGTGAACAGGTGCCTTACTTTCTGTATTTTGATGTAGATCCGAAGGATATTGATGTGAATATCCATCCTACGAAGACTGAAATCAAATTCGAGAATGAGCAGGCTATCTGGCAAATCCTCTCGGCTTCGGTCAAGGAGTCCATCGGTATGTTCAATGATGTACCTACCATTGATTTCGATACCGAGGATAAACCGGACATCCCTGTTTATAATCCAGAGATGAGTACGGCTGTTGCGGCACCGAAGATCAGTTTGAATCCTGGTTATAATCCGTTCAAGTCTTCCTCTTCCACGGGAGCAGTCCCTATGGGAGCCAGTTTCTCTGTTCCTAAGTCGAAACCTCAGGTGGATGAAAAATGGGAACAGCTTTATGAAGGACTCAAAGATCAGGATGATGTGCAGGGGATGGAACAGACCATGGTGTTTTCCGATGATTCTAGTCAGGATAATACGCCAGACAGTATCATTGCAGAGAAATCGCCAGCCCATTATCAGTATAAAGGTAAGTATATCATGACTGCGGTAAAATCGGGATTGATGATTATCGACCAGCATCGTGCCCATGTGCGTGTCTTGTTCGAACAGTATTTGCGCCAGTTGGCTGACCGGACCTTTCATTCACAGAAAGTCCTCTTTCCTGAGGTTGTGCAGTTCCCGATGTCAGAGAAGGTAATCTTTGAAAAGATCCTGCCTGAAATGGAATCGATGGGCTTTGAACTGGAAGATCTTGGAGGCGGAAGCTATGCCGTAAATTCAGTTCCTGGCGGACTTGAAGGATTGAATCCTCTTAAACTGGTACAGGACATGGTTTCTTCTGCAGTAGAAAAGGGCGTATCAGCCATTGATGAAATCAATCAGACTTTGGCTTTGAGTCTGGCTCGCCAGGCTGCAATACCTCAGGGGCAGATATTGAGTAATGAAGAGATGGAGGGGCTGGTGAATGATCTTTTTGCCTGCCAGAATGTCAATTATACGCCCGATGGAAAGTCGGTACTTTGTATCCTCCGTCAGCAGGAAATTGAGCATCTTTTAGGTTAAAAGCAGGGAAAAATCCCGTTTTTCTTTAAAAAGTTAACGAAAAATGCTATTTTTTTTAGAAAATGAAGGTTATTTCAAAAAATAGTATTATCTTTGCTCCGTCATTCAGAAGGTATATATATATAAATTGATTTTTAAATTATAAAGTTATGAAAAAGTTATTAGCAGTGCTAGCATTGGCTAGCGTAACAATGGGCAGTATGGCTCAGGATGCAGCAACTACTGAGAAGTATAGCGTTGCAACAAATTCTTTCTGGAGCAATTGGTTTGTTCAGGCAAACGTTGCTGGTTCTGCATTCTGGGGCAACCAGGAAGAGGGCAATGGTTTCTCTAAGAGCCCACTCAAGGGTTTCAGAAACAATCTCGGTTTCTCTGTTGCTGTAGGTAAGTGGTTTACACCAGGTCTCGGTCTCCGTACCAAGTTCAATGGCGCTTGGGGTCGTACAGTAGTTTCTGAGGATAAGTCTACAAATGCAAATAAGTATTGGACTTTGAATGAGCAGGTTTTGTTCAATGTTAGCAATATGTTGTGTGGTTACAACGAGGCTCGTGTTTGGGATTGCATCCCTTACGCAGGTTTTGGTATTAACCGTAACATGAGCGCTAACTGCTATGCTCCTGTAGTTGGTGTTGGTATCTTGAACGAGTTCAAGATTAATAAGAAGTGGGCTGTCAACCTCGATGTAAACTATGCATTAGGTGCTAGCGACTATGATGGTTACACAGGTGTATTGGCAGGTGCTAAGCCTAGCACATCTCGCTCTATCGACAAGGTGATTGCAAGACACGACCGTTCTTTGAATGTTGAGGTCGGTGTTACATACAACTTGGGTAAGGCTACTTGGAACAAGGTTCCAGATGTTGATGCTATCAACGCTCTTCATCAGTCAGAACTCGACGCTCTCAATGCTAAGTTGAACGATGCTAATGCAGAGAACGACCGTTTGAAGAATCTCTTGAACAACCAGAAGCCTGTAGAGGATAAGGTAGTTAAGGAGTATGTTGCTACTCCAGTTTCTGTATTCTTCAACATCGGCAAGTCTAAGGTTGCTTCTAAGAAGGATCTTGTAAACGTACAGGCTCTCGCTCAGTATGCTAAGGACAACAACGCTAAGTTGGTAGTTAACGGTTATGCTGACAGCGCTACTGGTTCTGCAGCTGTTAACCAGAAGATTTCTAAGGCTCGTGCAGAGAAGGTAGCTGATGAGCTCGTTAAGTTGGGTGTCGCTAAGGAGAACATCGTAGTTAAGGCTAACGGTGGTGTTAAGGATTTGGCTCCTGCTTCTTACAACCGTCGTGCAACTGTTCAGGTTGGTGAGTAATTATACAGTATATATAATATAAGGTATAAAAATAGAATAGGGCATTCTTCCTCGTGAAGAATGCCTTTTTTGTTTCTTTGAATTTCTTAAAAAGAACTTTTCTTTCTCAATAAGTACCTTTGGGGTTGAAAGAGGTTTTGCAGTCCCATCGTAAGTACTTTCTCTTGGTTGGCTGTTTTTGGCAATTGAAATGCAAAAACTGACCGTTTTTACCCTGAAAAATGAGGAAAAACACCAGAAAATGCACTTTTTTGAAGAAAAAACGAAAAAAGTTGCTGAAAAATTTGGTGGAACCAAAAAATAGTCGTACCTTTGCAACCGCTTACGAAAAGTAAGGGCGCTTAGCTCAGCTGGTTTAGAGCATCTGCCTTACAAGCAGAGGGTCGGCGGTTCGAATCCGTCAGCGCCCACGGGGGTGTTCCCTGTGATTCACTTTTGTGGTTGCAGGGACTTTTTTTAGAGGGCGTTTAGCTCAGCTGGTTTAGAGCATCTGCCTTACAAGCAGAGGGTCGGCGGTTCGAATCCGTCAACGCCCACAATGGTGAAGGTCTTTCAACAATGTTGAGAGACCTTTTTTTTATGCTTTTAAATTATTTTATCACTATTTTCTCTGTTTTCTCACGATAATTCATTAATTTTGCACCCTATATATAATACGTATTGTTATGAATTTAGATTTATTGACTGCCATATCACCAATTGATGGTCGTTATAGGGGAAAAACAGAGCAGCTCGCTAACTACTTTTCAGAGTATGCTCTCATTCGTTATCGTGTACGCGTAGAGATTGAATACTTCATTACTCTATGCGAGTTACCTTTGCCACAGCTTGCTTCTTTCGACAAGTCGCTGTTCGAACGTTTGCGTGACATTTATCGTAATTTTGACGAGAATGAAGCACAGCGCGTAAAAGATATCGAGAAGATTACCAATCACGATGTAAAGGCTGTAGAGTATTTTATCAAGGAAGAATTTGATAAAATCGGTGGCTTGGATGCTTACAAGGAGTTTATCCATTTTGGTTTGACATCTCAGGATATCAACAACACAAGTGTGCCTCTCTCTGTAAAAGAAGCTTTGGAAGAGTGCTTCAATCCACAGGTAGAAGAGCTGATAGCCCAACTTCAGACTTATGCTGATGAGTGGAAGGATGTGCCTATGCTGGCTAAGACTCACGGACAGCCTGCTTCACCTACCCGTCTGGGCAAGGAAATCATGGTTTATGTTTACCGTCTTACCGAGCAGCTCAATTCGCTCAAGGCTTGCAAGATTACAGCTAAGTTCGGTGGCGCTACCGGTAACTATAATGCTCACCATGTAGCTTATCCACAGTATGACTGGAAAGCATTCGGTAACAAGTTTGTCAGCGAAAAACTCGGTTTGGAACGCGAGCAGTATACCACACAGATCAGTAACTATGACTACCTTGGCGCTATCTTTGACGCCATCCGTCGTATCAACACCATAATCATCGACTTAGACCGTGACTTCTGGATGTATATCTCTATGGATTACTTCAAGCAGAAGATCAAGGCAGGTGAGGTAGGCTCAAGTGCGATGCCTCACAAGGTGAACCCTATCGATTATGAGAACAGTGAAGGTAACCTGGGCATAGCCAATGCCATTCTTCAGTTCCTGGCACAGAAGCTTCCGGTTAGCCGCTTGCAGCGCGACCTTACTGACAGTACCGTACTCCGTAACATCGGTGTGCCTCTCGGTCATAGCGTCATTGCTATCCAGAGTACATTGAAGGGCTTGCGTAAACTGATTCTTCACGAGGAGAAACTGCAGGAAGATTTGAATAATACATGGGCAGTTGTAGCTGAGGCTATCCAGACTATCCTTCGCCGTGAGGCATATCCACATCCTTACGAGGCACTGAAGGCGTTGACACGTACCAACCAGCACATGACTGAGGAAACTATTCATGAGTTTATCCAGGAATTGAATGTGAGTGATAGTGTTAAGGCAGAACTGATGGCAATCACACCAAGCAATTATACAGGTATCTAATATACACAAAGGAATTTTGTAGTTTTAATACATATATAAAAAAGTAAAAAATTAGATTTATTAACCCAGCCGTGAGGCTATTAAGTATTTTAAGAAAATGGATTCAGAATTTGAAAACAAACCTCAAGATCAGTCTTCTGAGAATGAGAGAACCCGTGAGGGCTACAACCCAGCAGGTGGTTATCAGAAGAGTTATCGACCAGTAGGTCGCACACAGCGTCCTCGTATCAATTCACATCGCGCATACAGCAGCGACAGAAGTAGCAGTAACAGCGAAGGCGGTTTCCGTCCTGAAGGTTTCGGTGCTGGCTTGCAGAGTACAGGCAGCAGCGAGCGTCCACAGCGCAGCAGCTATCAGAGCCGTGGTGGTTATGGTAACAGCAACCGTGGTGGCTACCAGCCACGTCAGCAGGGAGGCTATCAGTCTCGTCCTCAGCAGGGTGGCTATCGTCCTCGTTACAACAATAATGATGAGCAGGGTGGTTATCAGCCTCGTCAGCAGGGTGGCTACCAGCCACGCCAGCAGGGCGGCTACCAGTCTCGTTCTCTGCAGGGTGGTTATGGCAACAACCGTGGTGGTTATGGTCGTCCACAGGGTGGCGGCTATGGCAACAACCGTGGTGGCGGCTATGGTCGTCCTCAGCAGGGTGGTTATGGCAACAACCGTGGCGGTTATGGCCGTCCACAGGGTGGTGGCTATGGCAACAACCGTGGTGGCGGTTTCCGTCAGCACACTCCTGGTTACGATCCAAATGCTAAGTATAGCATGAAGAAGCGTATCGAATATAAGGAGGAGAACATCGACCCAACAGAGCCATTGCGCTTGAACAAGTTCCTCGCCAATGCTGGTGTTTGCTCTCGCCGTGAGGCTGATGAGTTCATCCAGGCAGGTCTGGTAACTGTCAATGGTGAGGTTGTTACCGAGTTGGGTACCAAGATTCTTCGTACCGATGAGGTGAAGTTCCACGACGCACCTGTATCTTTGGAGAAGAAGGTATACGTATTGCTCAACAAGCCAAAGGATTATGTTACAACCAGCGATGATCCTCAGCAGCGCAAGACTGTGATGGACCTCGTAAAGGATGTTTGTCCTGAGCGTATCTATCCTGTAGGCCGTCTCGACCGTAATACAACAGGTGTACTTCTCTTGACCAACGATGGTGACCTGGCTTCTAAGCTTACTCACCCTAAGTTCTTGAAGAAGAAGGTTTATCACGTTCATCTCGATAAGAATCTGACTGCTCACGATATGGATCAGATCCGTGAGGGTATCACCTTGGAAGATGGTGAGATCAAGGCAGATGCTGTAGAGTATGCTGATGATCGCGACAAGGCACAGGTTGGCATCGAGATTCATAGTGGCAAGAACCGTATCGTGCGTCGTATCTTCGAGAGCCTCGGCTATCGTGTTACCAAGCTCGACCGTGTACAGTTCGCAGGTTTGACTAAGAAAAATCTCCGTCGCGGTGACTGGCGCTTCCTTACTGAGAAGGAGGTAGACATGCTCCGCATGGGTGCTTTTGAATAAGAAACATTAATATTAACAATGGAAAAAGTAAAAAGAACTAAAGTTGTAGACTTGCTCAAGAGTACAGCCTACGGCTCAATCGTGAATGTCAAGGGATGGGTTCGTACCCATCGTAGTAGCAAAGCAGTCGATTTTATCGCTCTTAACGATGGTTCTACTATTAATAATATTCAGATAGTTGTCGACCCATCAAAGGTCGATGAAAATCAGCTCCGTCAGATTACTACCGGTGCTTGTATCAGCGCCGTAGGTACACTGGTAGAAAGTCAGGGTGCCGGACAGAGTGTTGAGATCCAGTGCGAGAGCATCGAGATTTACGGTCTCTGCGGCAGCGACTATCCTATGCAGAAGAAGGGACAGAGCTTCGAATACATGCGTCAGTATGCTCACCTCCGTCTCCGTACCAATACCTTTGGTGCCGTGATGCGTATCCGCCACAACATGGCAATGGCTATCCACACTTACTTCCATGAGCATGGATATTTCTATTTCAATACTCCGCTCATCACAGCCAGCGACTGCGAGGGTGCTGGTCAGATGTTCCAGGTAACTACCAAGAACCTCTACAACCTGAAGAAAACCGAGGATGGCAAGATTGACTATTCTGATGATTTCTTCGGCAAGCAGACTTCATTGACCGTTTCCGGTCAGTTGGAGGGTGAGCTCGGTGCTACAGCACTCGGCGCCATCTATACCTTCGGTCCAACCTTCCGTGCAGAGAACAGTAATACTCCTCGCCACCTGGCTGAGTTCTGGATGGTAGAGCCAGAGGTTGCTTTCCTGGATATGGACGGTTTGATGGAGTTGGAGGAAGACTTCATCAAGTATTGTATCCGTTGGGCACTGGAGCATTGCAAGGACGATCTTGCTTTCTTGAACAAGATGATTGACAAGGGTCTGATTGCCCGTCTGGAAGGCGTATTGAATTCCGACTTCGTTCATCTTCCATATACCGAGGGTATCCGCATCCTTCAGGAGGCTATTGCCAACGGCAAGAAGTTTGAGTTCCCATGCGAGTGGGGTGATGACCTGGCTTCAGAGCATGAGCGTTTCCTCGTAGAGGAGCACTTCAAGCGCCCGGTTATCATGACCAACTATCCTAAGGCTATCAAGGCATTCTATATGAAGATAGACGAGGAGGAGAGTGGTTTCGGTGGCAAGAGCGGTCAGACCGTTCAGGGTACCGACGTACTGTTCCCACAGATTGGTGAGATTATCGGTGGTTCTGTCCGTGAGGAGAGCTATGACAAGCTGATGGGTGAGATTGAGGCTCGCAACATCCCTATGAAGGATATGAACTGGTATCTCGATACCCGTAAGTATGGTTCATGCCCACACGCAGGTTTCGGTCTCGGTTTCGAGCGTCTGATTCTCTTCGTAACCGGTATGCAGAATATCCGCGACGTGATTCCATTCCCACGTACACCAAAGAACGCAGAATTCTAGAATAAATAAATGAAGCCTGTTTCGATGTCCTTCGAAACAGGCTTCATTGCTTTTCGCAAGTACTTGCGATGGCCAACGCAGCTACTTGCGTCTGCTTACGGATATATGGTGAAAGCCCCGACTGCAGAACAGCAGTCGGGGCTTAGGCTTAATATCTCTCTATACTCTGCTCATCTAGCAAAAAATCGAAGAGTCCAATCGTGACGACACCATCATCATCAATCTTTCTCTTAATATCATCTTTCACAACAATTACTTTTCTAAAATTGTCAGCGATATTTATAAGAGAACGACGCTCCTGTTTCTCTTTATCCTTAGTTGGCATATTAAAAGCCGACTGAATATACACACGTTCGGGACCATTATTTACTACAAAATCAACTTCTAGTTTACTACGTTTTCTTTTTCCATTCTCGTTCGTTGTCCAACATTCAACTAAACCGACATCAACCAAGTAACCTCGCATTCTTAGTTCATTATAAATGACATTTTCCATAATATGTGTTTCTTCTTGTTGTCTGAGATTCAATACTATATTTCTCAATCCCAAATCACAAAAATAATATTTAGTCTCTGTACCAATATACTTTCTACCTTTAACATCATACCTGAGAGCCTCTTCTATAAGAAAAGCATCCTGTATGTCTGAGATGTATTCATTAATTGTCTTATCAGTTATTTGTAATTGACTTACAGATTGAAAGGTATTACATATCCTGGTCGGATTAGTAGAAGAGCCTATTCCTGATGCTAAAATACGCACAAGTTCACGTAACCCCTCTGGCACTTTAATTTTATTACGCTCTACAATATCCTTAATGTATGTCACTTCATAAATATCCCTAAGATAGCTACGTTTGGCTCTTTCTGTACCTAAAGACAAAATCTGGGGAAGTCCTCCAAAAGTATAGTAGTCTTTCCACGCTTGCGAGCGTTCTCCCCCCACAGCACCATAATATTCAGAAAACGACAACGGCCAAATTCTTATTTCCTGTCCTCTTCCACGGAATTCGGTAACAACATCTTTGGACAGGAACTTCGAGTTAGAACCTGATACATAAACTTCAGTATTAGGAGTATGCATTAGGCTAAGCAATACTCCTATAAAATCATCAACAAGTTGAATTTCATCAAGAAAAATAAAATTTGTTTTGCCATCACTTTTTATACGAGAATCAAGATAATCAAGCAAAGCATCAGGATCACAAAGTTTGCGATTACGTCTATCATCAAGAGATACTTCTATCAGATGCCCTTCATCTACCCCATGCTGCAAAAGGTACTGATGAAAGATTTGGAACAGCAAAAAGGACTTTCCACATCTTCTTCCACCAGTTACTATTTTTACTAGTCCATTACCTTGACCAGCCACCAACATATCCAAATATTTCTGCCGAGTTATAATCATTGTATTCCGATTTTTTGTGCAGTTGCACAGATTTTCGGAACAAAGATAAGAAATACTGCTGAAAATCAGCTACTAAAGCATCAATAATTAAGAATAATTATCATTTGAAAGAAAAACGGGGCATCCCTGAGGATGCCCCGCCACCAATTAAAATAATTGGTTGTCGCATTATAAACTTACCGTACTACTTAGCGATCATGATCGTTACACGGTTCTCTGCGTTTTCAGCAAAAGGCTGCACACGTGCACCCTTAGATTCTTCTGTAATGCGCTCAGAAGGTATATTATATTTCTTTGTCAGCATCCAAACCACAGCTGCTGCTCGCTTGGCAGCGATGCGGTCGTTGATGACGTCATTGCCTGTACCCTTGTCAGCATAGCCGGTTACTACAACCTTTGCCTCTGGGTTCTTTCCAAGGAAGTCAACCACCTCACGGATCTTAGCATCCTCAGAAGGAGCAATCTTGTAAGAGTTGATGGTGAAGAAGATGTCACTGCGAATCTCCTCTATCTTCTTCTCTACAGGAACCGGCTTAGGCTCTGGCTTAGGAGCTACATATTCCTGCTTAGGAGCTGGTGCCGGAGCAGGTTCCTCTACCGGCTTAGCCTTCTTGGTATAGCTCTTGCCCAGGTTGATGCGTACACCTGCCAGTGCATTGAAGTACCAGTCAGGGTTATCTGCCTTCTTAGAGTTGTACTTGTCTGAAATCATGTTGGCATTGCCTTCGAGCATGATGCTCACAGCCTTGCTTACCTTGAATTCCAGGTCGATACCGGCTCTGCCGTAAGGGCGAACCTTCTTTCCCTGCCAGAGATACTCCAGGTTGTAGTCGTTGAGGTTCTCAAGCGTGGCAGCGATGTCGTTTACTTCCTGGTTAGCTCCTGCCCAGTTGATACCACCGCCAGCGAAAGCACTTATATTGAACACACGGTTCGGGTTCCAACCACAGAAGAGGTTAGAGAGGTTGAACATGAAGTCCACACCCGGAGCTAGATATTTAAACTTATATTTGGCGTTGTAAGGCTTTTCTCCCACTTTGGAGCGGAAACCAGCCCAGCCGCCCTTGCTCCAGAGTCCGTTCATCTGAGCACGGAGTCCGAAAACTGGAGAGAATTGATAGCCAATAGCTCCCTGAATATTAGGAGAGAGTAAGTCCTTGAACTTAGCCTCGCCCAGTGTATACTGTCCACCACCCTGAATATCGAGGTAGAAGTGCTTCTTGAATTGATACTCATTGCCATCTTTGTCTGTATAGGTGGCTTGAGCCATACTTGTTGCTGTGCCAGCCATCAAGGCTGAAGCAAACAAGACATACTTAATTTTTGCTATCATCATTTTTAAATGTTTTTTGAAAAAAATGATTCAATAATAACGCTTACTTTGTTGTACCAGAGATAAACAATCGCACCATACCATTCTCTGCATTCGACCAAACGTCGATGCTTTTTCTAAAATGCCCCTTGTTGTAATACTTGCCATCGTATATGACAGTGATATAACCTTTTTTATTAGGCAATATGGGGATTTGGGCAAAGCGGACGGAAGTACAGTTGCAAGTGGTATTGACCTGATTGATGACGACAGGAGCGCTTCCCGTGTTTTTGAAGACAAAGACACAAGTTCTGACGATACGCTTCTCGAAGGTTCCGAAATGAAAGGAAGTCTTCTCGAACTCAATCTTGCCCACAGGATTCTTTGCCATCGTCAGACAGCCAATTCCCGTCATCCATAAGAGAAAGAAAAGCTTTTTCATTTACTTCTTGAGCTTCTCGAGGTTCTTCTCCCTCATCTCTGTCTCATATTCCCTCTGCATTGAGTCTTTCTTGGCATGATCGACAACAGGTCGGTCGCCGTTATGAGAATCAATCATACAAAGTTTCCACTTGCCAAGATAGTCAATAGGCTTGAAGTAAAAGACGGTCTTGATCTCTGGCACATTGTCGTGTGCCGGCATGATGATGGCTGTACACTTTACCTCGTTGGCGTATGCTTCCTTGAACTTGATGTAATCTATCTTGTGGCTTTGGATGGGCAGGGAAGAAAGCATGTTCTTCAAATCTGTCATAGCCTTGTTGTCAAGGGGCTGCGGCTCGTTGTATACGGAGTCCACATTGTCCTTGAACAGCATACCAGCGGCTGCATCATAGTTGCCATTCTCGGCGTATTCAAAGAACTGGTTGACCAAGTGGGTTACTTCTACGGAATCAGCGTTGGTGATAGCCTGCTCAAAACCTGTCAAGGGGCTGTTCTTTTTCTTCTCACCACAGCCACTGAGTGTCACTGAGGCGATAGCCAAGAATAAGATACCTAATATTATATTAACTTTCTTCATCATGGTGATAATGAAAATAGGCAGGCATGCTAATCATGCCTGCCTATAATTATGTTATAGCCTTAAGCTTTGCGAATTAGTGACGCTTAGCATTGTTCTGTGTCTTACCTACAGTAGCAGTGATAGTTGTCTTGATTGTACCCCAATCGTAAGTGATCGTAGCTGGGAAGTAAACGTGGAACTGACCAACTGTCAAACCATTGTTCTCGTACTTCAAATTACCATAGTTGTTTTCAGAGATAGCAGTAGGAGCAGTGAATGTGAACTTAACCTTGTCTGTAAGATCCTTCAACTTCTGGCTACTGTTACCGTTAAGGTCTGTTGTTGCATTATCAATGTCAACAGCGATTTCCTTTACGCCATAGTACTTGAAGTAATCCAGACCCTTAGTAACCTTAGGATCAGTGAAGTTGTGATCACGCCAGTCCGTGAATGTCAAGTTGATCTTAGCTGTAGAACCTGCAGTTTCTGCATCCTCGAAGCTAGCTGTAGCCTCCTCTACGTTGATAGGACGGAGGAACTTAACATTAAACTCATTAGAAGCAACAGGAACATCAATGTTACCACAGATAGTAGCCTTCACTGCAACGATAGCTGTAACGGTATTCTTCAAATCCTTGTGACCGTAAGCGTTCAACAACTTCTTTGCTGTCTCGTTGTCTGCGTATGTTACGATGCCAGTAACAGGATCCAAGCTTGCAACTACATTAGTAAACTCCTTCTCGGCGTAAACCTTCGTGCCATCTTCGCTAGCGAAGAGACCCTTACCTGTTACGAAGCCGAATGTCAACTTCAACTCCTGGTTCAAGTCAGCGTATGGATCAGTAAGAGGATTAACTGAAAGCTTGTTGCCTACGAGAGCATTCTTCAAATCGAATACGTACTCATCGTTTGCACCTTCTGTACCTACAACCTCAACGTTACCGTGAACATCGTCATAACCTGTACCAGCTACAGCGCTATTTGCTGCATACCAGTACTTCTTAATCTTGTTCTCGTTGCCGAATGTTGTAGATGGCTTCAAGTTGATAGCAGATGGAGTCCAAGTCAACTTCACGTAAACGTATTTGTTGGCAGCAGTCATGCCAGGCTTCAAAGCATAACGAACGTATGTTGACAAAGTTGTCTTACCAGCCTTGAATGCAGCGTAAGCAGCCTGGTTCTTGATAGACCAAGCGATAACCTCAGTCTGCTTACCCTCTACGTCAGCTATTGTCTGAGATACAGTACCAATCTTCTTGTCTGCTGCCAATGCCTCAGCATCGGTTGTAGCCTTCTCGAACTGGTTAGCATCTGCAGTACCACCGTCAAGCGCGTAAGCAGCCTCGAAAGCTTCCTTAGACATGTTGAGCTTAGCATAGAGCTGCTCCTCAACCTGTGCCCATGTTACCTTCTGGAGATCGATGTTATTGTCACCACAAGCGATTGTGTATGGCTTGTTAACTGTTACCAAGTCAACTTCCTCAGCCTTATTCTCAGCTACAGTCTTGTCGATGACAACCTTGATGTAACCAACAGCAGCAATCTTGTTGTTGACAGTATCCTTCAAGATAACACGTACCAATGGCTCACGACCGATAGTAGCCTCATTCTGAGCTGCACCGTAAGCCTGCTGCTTACCACCAGCTGTCATCTGTGGGCGGAGTGTATAACCATTAGATGCGATTGCAGCGTGAGCACTCTGTGATGTCTCGTTAGCACCAGACTTGTAACCAACCAACTCGAAAGAGTACTTGAAGCCAGACTTCTCTACGAGGCCTTCGGCTGCATTCTTATCCCAAGCCTTACAAGTAGGAGTTCCGTCCTCGTATGTGCGATCAGTGTTGACATACTCACGGAGGTCGATACCCTTGCTATTCCAAGCTACATGGATCTGTGCGTTGTTATCGATAGCAGCCTTTGCTGTCTGATAGAGGTGTGAAGGAATAGCATCAACATGCTGCAATGTTGGGTTATTCAAAACCAACTTGTCGTAAGTGCTAGCCTTGATAGCTGCGAAGTCAGAAGTAACAACTGAGTCGCCAGAAGTATATTGCAATGCAAGAACAGTAACCTTATTACTATTTGCAAGATCCTTGATGGCATTACCATTATACTTAGCGTGTACAGTAACCTTACCCTTTGTTGTCAAGTCTGCGCTCTCCACCTTGAAAGTAGAACCGTAATCAGCGGCAGCCCTTGACACATAATCCTTGTTATATGCGATGAAGCTATACTTAGCAGCATCGTTAGACATCTTGGCATTTGATGGGTTCAAGAAATAGGTAGCAGCCAAGTCAGGAGCGTATGTGAACGCATCGTCAGCTACTGTAGGAGCATCCTCAGAGTAGTCGCCATCAGCGTCAACAGCCTTGACTGTTGCAGGGTTGTACTTGTAAGTAGCGAAGTCGAATGCTTCGATACCTGCATAATAGAAGTCAGGATCGAATACGAGACTCTTCAATGCGCTTGAGAGGCTAACAACGACCTTCTTGCCCGGAGCACCTGCTACGTTTGTCAAAGTCAAGTTATCGTTGTCCCAAACTGCAGTGATGACATCCGCGTTAGTTGCTGTATAGACAATCTTAGAGTCGTATGCAGCCTTGTCACCGTCACCATATACCCAGAATGTGCCAGTGTCTGGATTAGGAACGTAGTACTTGCCGTCTTTGCCAGCAGTACCAGCCTCGCCCTTGTCACCCTGGTCACCCTTGTCACCCTGGTCACCCTTGTCACCCTGGTCACCCTTGTCACCCTTGGTTCCAAGTGCATAGTACTCAGTCTTGGTGTCGTTCTTGTACCAATAACCATTTTCACCAATCTTCCAAACGTCACCGTCCTTGCCAGCAGCGCCTTGCACGCCCTGTTTGATGTTGTAAGAAGTGTCCGTGCCGTTTTTTGTAACAGTGACAATGATACCACCATTACCGTCGGACTCTACGCTTTTCAAGATGCTACCATCATTAATCTTTGTCTGCAACTCGCTGAGAGTCTTTGACAAATCGTCAATCTGTCTTTGCAGATTGTTGATGTCATCATCGTAATCTTTACAAGAAGTAAATGTGCTTACGGAAGCAATTGTCAATGCACCCATAAGCAGCGCGCTAAAATACTTTCGTAACTACTCAGCACCCCTATAGAAAACTTCTCGTTAATAAAGCATAAACTTGAT
>OGIF01000180.1_pt1 | contig 21499 bp, 16 predicted proteins | sample 1571711 | NCBI WGS metagenome assembly OGIF01 (sample SAMEA2581949, study PRJEB24529) | metagenome | biome: Human gut stool | place: China | collected 2011
GATATAGAGAATTAATTAATAACTTCCTGCCGAAAGGCTAGGAAAAACGTATAACTTTATAAATATTTACCGTATGAAAAGAAAGTATTTAAGCGCGCTGCTTATGGGTGCATTAACAGTTGCATCTGTAAGTACCTTTACTTCTTGTAAGGATTACGATGACGACATTAGCAATTTGCAAAAGCAAATTGATGCTAATGCTACTGCTATCAAGCAGATCGAGGATCTGATCAAGGGTGGTGGTGTCATCAAGACTGTTTCAGAAGCTACTGACGGTGTTACTGTAACATTGAGCAACGGTCAGTCTTTCAACATTAAGAATGGTACTAATGGTGTTGATGGTACTCCTGGTACTGCTTGGACTATCAGTGACGATGGCTTCTGGATGAAGGATGGCGAAAAGACGGATTACAAGGCTATTGGCGAAAAGGGCGACACTGGTGCTCAGGGGCCTCAGGGTCCTCAGGGTCCTCAGGGTCCTCAGGGTCCAGCTGGAGCTGCTGGTTCTGATGCAACTGCTGCTTCTTATGAGTACTACGTTCCTAACGCTGAGACAGGTTACTTCGACATTTATAAAAATGGCGAGAAGGTAAAGCAGAGCAATGTTAAGTTCGTTCAGGAAACTCCAAACTCTATCACCGCTTCTCTGGATAAGCAAAACTTGATCCTCACAGGTGTTAAGGGTATTTCTGGTGAAAAGGTCGTTATTTCACTTACTGGTGATTTGACAGGCTTGGTATTCATGCCAAATCTCTACTTGGATGGTATTGAGACTTTGACTTATGACTACTTGCATGGTGAATACTTAGAGCATAAGGAAAATTTGACTGGTGTTAGCCGTTTGACTACTACAGATGGTACCACCCATAAGACAATCACAGGTCTTGATAACTATTTGCCAGACAGATTGAACAATTCATTAGCCGTTGCTCCTGCTGCTGAAACTTTGTACAATTATGGTCCTGCTTGGGGTGTTAAGTATCACATGAATCCATCAAATGCTGATATGGCATACGAGGATATTACGGGCTTCAATCTCCTTGAGCCAACAATCTTGAATTATCATACTCGTGCTACAGCTTCAGTGCTTGGAAATATTACTTCTCCAGAGTTGAACGATGCAGGTAAGGCTCTCTTCAATACTTCTAATGGTATTGTTACAGCAGGTTTGAAGATTCAGCATCCTGAAAAGTTGGAACCATTCCCAACTGTTAAAGATAAGAATGAAACAGCTAATACGATTGCTTTGCAGGCTAAGACTGCTGCAAGTTCAGTAGCTGAAGGCAAGGTTACTTCTGATTATGCTTTGATTCAGCCACAGAAGGCTTACCTCGAGGCATTGTACTGGAGATTGAAACCTCATTATGCTGGAGCAGGTTTGCCTAATACCCGTATGGGTGATGAAACAGGTGTTCCTGTAGATAAGTACTTCGGCACAACTGCTGATGATGTTACCAAGAAGGTTCACGTTTATGACTCACCTCAGGAGGCTTTGGCAGATCCAGATGGTGCAGCTCTTGAACTTTACTATAACAGCGCTGAGGGTATTGATATTGCAAGCTACCTCGGACTCCATATGATGGTAGAGGATGTTAAGCAGTTTACTCCTGGTACTCCTAATAAGCTTGGTGTTAACCTGAAGGAGATGTCATTAGAAGAAGGTAAGGATTGGGGCTTGACTTATCAGTTTAACCTCGTTGAGTACAAGGTAGACGGTAACGCTACAATTGATAGCCGTTATGCTAAGTGGGTTAACAAAGACGCTGGTATTCTCCGTGCATGGAATGTTGATGCAGAGGGTAATCCAACTTCTGAGTCTGCTACTTCTATCGACCGTGAGCCATTGGTTCAGGTACTCGTTAAGCGTGGTGACCAGGTGGTTTTGGATGGTTACATCTTGATTCACATTACACGTCAGAACCCTGAGGTTGCTCCTAATAAGGCAATTGATTTGTTGACGAAGGATGCTAAGTTCGATCTCTGCAGTGATATTGATGATTTGAAGACTACATGGGCTCAGTTCTCTGCAACTGTATTGACAGAGGGTCTTGAGAATATGACAAAGAAGGACTTCGATGAGCAGTATACTATTGATCAAAAGGGCACATACGGTACTGATGCTGCTGGTAATACTACTTTGGATCTGAAGATGTTCAAGGCTGCTCCTGAGAAGGGTGGTACATACAACGCTGCTGATGATCTTGGTAATATCGAGTACTTCGGTAATACAGAGGGTACAACTAACCATGCCTTCAAGTGGCACTTAACTGCTGCAGATCTTGAGAAGTTGACTCATGATCAGGTTAATCCTGTTACTGTAACTCGCTATGTACGTTACATTGGTAATGCAAAGGCTAAGTATCCTTACATCTATGTTAAGTTGACTTACAACTTGTCACGTGCCAATAAGAACCAGACATTCGGTGAGTTGATTCCTGAGTACTGGAAGGGACTTGATGGTTCTGAAAATGGTAAGGAAGCTGTTATCTTCGATGTTAAGGAGCCTACAAATGGTGGCGATATCAATGCTATTAGCCGCAAGGTTACTTCTACTTTGAAGGGTAATGTTGCTAAGTTAGTAGGTCCTCACAAGTATTACTTCGTTCCTGAGCCTGTTGTAGTTGGTGGTTATACAATCACTCCACAGAGCAGTGCTACTGATACCAAGTGGAACAAGTTGTTCTGCAAGTATATCACTGGCGACTCTCACGTATTCAGTAAGGCTAAGTTGCAGGAAACTCTTGAGGGTTGTGCTATTGACTACGCAGAAGGTGCATTCAATAATGTTAATCTCTATGCAGTAAAGGGTACTTCTTATGTTAAAATTGCTACATTGAATGCTACTACTAGTGAGATTACATTGGAAAAGAATGCAACAACAAAGGCTGTATTGAATGCGATTGGTTATGAGCCTGCGAATGCTAATATCCAGAAGGAGCTCCGCTCTTGGGTAGGTGTTGTAACTGAGAATACTTGTGGTGTAGCTGAGTTTGTTAAGGATGGTATCTTCCTGACATCTTGGGAGCGTCCAATCAACTTGATTGATGTTGCTACAGAGCCACGTATCGATGCAAATACCAATGGTAACGTTATTTACGCTCTTGATCTCTTCAAGTTGTACGACTGGCGTGGTTGGAATACTGCTACAGTTTCTGAGGCAGGTTGTGTCGCTAACCAGAGTAATATGTGGGGTGACCACCTCTGGTTCTGGGGTTACTACAATGTGAAGTCTATCACTATCGATACTACACCTGCTAAGGTTAAGACAACTCTTGGCGGTGGTAGCTGGACTACAATGGATCAGATTAGTAACCAGGTTGAACTCAAATGCGGTAATGTAAGTGGTAATGCTGCAGATCCTAAGACTAAGGGTCAGGTAACTTACACCAACGATTTGACTTCTTACAACTCTGCAAGTCAGAATGCAGCTTTGACAACCTTCATGGAGGCTAATAAGGCTAAGTTCGGTACTATCTGGTACTACAACAATGGTGGTAACGTAGAGACCTTCAAGGTAAGAGTTCCTATCACTATCGCTTACGAGTGGGGTGAGTTTACTACTGAGGTTGAGTTCACAATCAACGGTACAATCGGTGATTAAGACATTTATTGAAAAGGAAATTAATAATTAAGCTCTAATTAGAGGGTGCGCCTAAAAGAGCGGCGCACCCTCTTTTTATTTAAAAATGTGACGGGTATGAAAAAAACTATATTATATTCTCTCTTGGCTATATTGGTCTTCTCATTATGCTCATGCGGTGATAAAAAGAAAAGTCGCGAACAGCAGGTTGATGAATTCAGAAGCGAATTGACAGAAGAAGATACGGCTGCTATGTTGAAACTTTGTGATGATGCCATGGCGCAACTCAAGGCAAAGGATTATAACGCAGTGCTTGCCAATTTGCATGAATATACCGATTCTACGCAAGAAGTGAAACCTCTCACAGAAGAAACAAGACAAAGATATCTTAACAAGTTTAAGATGTTCCCTGTATTGGATTATACACGCGTATATTACTCATTCCAGTTGCAAGGCTGCAATGATGTGAAATATGATGTTACCTTTGCAACGGCAAAACAGGCTGGAACCGCTGAACCGGCAAAGACAGCTTATATGTTCAATCCGGTGAAAGTAGACGGCACTTGGAAACTGTGTGTAAAGACGGCTACTGACGAAATAGATTTGAACATGCGCTAATAAAACATTTAAACTTACCTATTATGAAAAAATCATTGTTTGTCATATTACTGGCTTGTATGTCTGCACCCTGTTGGGCTCAGATACAGCGCACTGCTGTATTTGATTTCAGTCAGCCACTCAGCCTTACTCCTTCCATAACTCCACCTGAAGGTAATAGTAATGAAGTTCCCGTTACTGATAATGTTTTCTCTAATGGCGACATTACTATTGATTTTGAGTGGGGTAATCAGGGATTGGGTACATCCATCTTGAATTTTACTAATCCCTATACTCATGAAGTCACCTATTATCTCAAAGTCAGTCAGCAGGCTTTGATGAAAGTGCATGCACCTGTTATCGGACGTCTTGACAGAGTATCTTTCTCTGATGATAGTAGTGTAGGTGATCTCCGAGTGACAGACGATGAATTAGGAAGTCAGGAAGATGGATACAAGACATGGATTAATGATAAAAAGCAGGATATCCATGACTTAATATACAAAAACAGTTTTTCGAATGCTCAATTGAAAAAGATTACGGTACTCTATACCATGCCGTCTACCATTCTGACAGCTACAGGTGATTTGGAGAATGGCAGTGTTTTAGAGTACTTTGAAAACATGCATCTTACATTCGACCGCAACATGCTGGTTAAAGATGCATCCAAAATCACACTCTCTGATGGAACGAGCAGCCAAACGCTTTCGGCTACTGTAAAAGACAATGTGGTGACCTTATCTGCTGCTAGCCAGATAGCAAAGAATGGTACATATACACTTACGGTTCCTGCAAAGAGTTTTGTTGATAAGGAAGGCTTTGAGAACAAGGAAATGAAATTCTCTTTTGTCATCAAGGCTCCTTTTAGTCCTGTTTCGATTACTCCTGCAGCGGGAACCATTGAAACTTTACCTCTTACTATTGCCGTAGACTTCGGAGAGAAGGTTGGATATGTAGATGAGGCTGCCAGCGTGAAATTACTGAAAGATGGTAACGACTATCTGACAGCAAAGGCTGTCAAGGCATCTGATACGAAAGTTAATTTTGAAATACAGGGCGCTGCAGGTGCTATCTCAAAGATGGGTACTTATAAACTTATTGTTCCTGCTAATGTAGTTTGCAACGACAAGAAAGGCGATGCCGAATGGGAACGCTACAATAAGGCTTTTGATGTAGAATATGTTGTTGTCGGTTCTGCGGCTTACCTGAAAGCCCAAGAACTGTTGCAAAACAAATCGGTGGGTTATCCTAAGGTCACAAGCGCGGCTTACGTAGCATTGGACAATGTTGTAAAGAATGAAGCATCAACAGATGCAGAATTCAAGGTTGCTATTGATGCTTATTATAATGAAACGGATGTTCTTCTTCCTGAGAACAAGAAGTGGTATAAGATAGCCAGTGTAAATAAGGATGGTAAATCATTGTATCTTGCTGTAAAAGAAAAGCAGGTTCTATTGGTAGACAATATTGATGAAGCTTCAGCTTTTGAGGCGTTAGACCATAGTGGAGTGTTCACCTTGGGTGATGCTGATGACAATATGCTGAATGTCAATGGAGTGACAGCTGATGCAGGTGCAGAAGCAAGCAAACTTACAATTGCCAAACTGGATGGCTCTGCTGTACAACCCGAATCGGGTGATGTCTTTGATGCAGATAAAGCATTGGGTACTTTCTCATTCAAGGGATCTTATCCATCTGTAACGGGAAGCTCTAGCGTTGCTTATGCTTTGTGCAATCATGCAGACAAGAAATATCAGACAGAAGCAACTGTCGCTGCTCCATATTGGCAAAGCAGTCTGACCAGTGCCTTCGCATTCGTTGAGGTTGAAAAACCGGCTGCTGCTATCAAGACCGTAGAGACAGCTTACAAGTTGACACCTGCAATAGTAGGAAGCAATGCCGATTTCCTGACTCTTTCTTTCGATGGTTTGACTCATGTTACAGTAATGAGTGATGCTGATGCCTATATTGCTAATGAGAAGGGGGAGCGCGTGAAAGATGTTACCTTTACTCCGGTAACAGGAAAAGACAATCAGTTTACTTTTGCGTTGACTGACCTGGCAAAGGCTAGCTATCAGCTGGTAATCCCAGAAGGAACCTTCCATTATGAAAAGAATAATAAGGAAGTAAAGACACAAGCTATCAAGGAAAGCTTTACGATAGGAAAGGGCGGCTCTCCTGAAGATCCAAATCTTAAATCAGATTATTCAATATACCAGATGTTGCCTGATATATCAGGTTTTGTCAAGGATGTTGCATTGAATGGATTTATGATTAAAAACATTGGATACTTTGATGGCTTGGTTGCTAATCCTGATAGAGAAGTGAGACTTGCAGTTTACGACAACAACAAGACGATTCGTACAGGACACTTTGAAAGCTATGTAGATCCAGAAGATCCGATAACGCCGACATTGCTGTTAGTTTTTGATACTCCTATTAGAGAAGGTGAATTGAAAGCCAATTGTTACGCTATCGTAATTTTGCAGGGAACCTTCGGAGATACAAACTTTGGAAAGTTCCTTGAGGACAAGACCACAACCCAAGCCAGTGACTGTCATACAAACCCAAGAATGACGATTACAATTGAAGTAGACAATGATAAGGCTACTGGTATCGGACATGTTGTGAATTCTACTGAGAAGAACAATGTAATCTATGATGTCCAGGGACGTAAGGTAAAGCAGATGAATCGTTCTGGTATCTACATTGTGAATGGAAAGAAATTCGTAAAGAAATAAAATTTAATGTAGAAAGTTATGAAACCAATGAAATTATTTATGGCAACGGCCATGTTAGCCATCGGCTCTACAGCCGCTATGGCGCAAGCATCCTACACAGACAAGGATGGAAACGAATATCAGTTTAAGCGTCACTGGTTTCTGGATGTTCAGGCTGGTGGGCAATATACTGTAGGTGAGGCAAGCTTCTCAGACTTGCTTTCTCCTAACTTCCAGGGTGCCATCGGCTATCAGTTCTCTCCTGTTTTCGGACTCCGTGGTCAGATTAACGGTATCTGGAGCAAGGGCGGATGGAACGGATACAAGGCTACCAAGGACGGTACTCCGTATACCGCCAGCTACAAATGGAAATATGTAGCTCCGGGTGTGGACTTTATGTTCAACCTCTCTAACCTCTTCTGTGGCTGGAACCCGAATCGCGTGTTCAGCGCTACTGCCTTCGTAGGTGGTGGTATCAACTGGGCAGGAGCTAACCAGGAGGTAAACGACCTGGCTGCCAACATCAAGAATCAGAGCAACTATCTGCTGGAATATCTCTGGCAGGGAAAGAAGGTTCGCCCTTACGGCAGAGCCGGTATCGACCTGGAATTCAAGGTAAGCAAGGCTGTGAGCATCATGCTCGAAGGCAATGCCAACATGATTTCAGACAAGTACAACTCTAAGAAGGCAGATAACCCTGACTGGTACTTCAATGCACTGGCAGGTGTACGCATCAACCTGGGCAAGAGCTATACCAAGAAGGCTAAGCCGGTAGAGGAACCTGCTCCGGCACCAGCTCCTAAGCAGGAATATGTAGCTCCTAAGCCAGAGCCTAAGCCGGCTCCTGTAGAGAAGAAGGTAGAGGAAATTCGCCGTGACATCTTCTTCACCATCAATTCTTGCAAGATTGCTCCTTCTGAGGATGCTAAGATCCGTGAGGTGGTTGACTTCCTGAACAAGAACACAGAGGCAAAGGTTGTAGTAACCGGTTATGCTGACAAGGGTACAGGCAATGACGTCATCAACGACCGCATCGCTGCCAAGCGAGCAGCAGCTGTGGTTTGGATGCTGACAAAGAAATATAATATACCTTCTGAGCGCATTACAGAAGAATCTAAGGGTGCACGTGTGCAGCCTTTTGCTGAAAACGCAGAGAACCGTGTAACGATCATGATCGCTAAGTAGTACGGTAAGTTTATAATGCGACAATCAATTATTTTAATTGGTGGCGGGGCATCCTCAAGGGTGCCCCGTTTTTCGTTCAGCTATCCCTTCCTTCTCCCGCTCATTTTGTTATTTTTTCACCATTTCTTGCAGTTTCTCAATATTTTGTTGTACCTTTGCACAAAAATAATAATAAATTGCAAGAAAATGGGAAAGATTATATTGACGGGCGACCGTCCTACAGGTAAACTTCACCTGGGTCATTACATCGGCTCTCTGCAGCGCCGAGTACAACTTCAGAACGCTGGCGACTTCGACAGAATGTTCGTTTTCATGGCAGATGTTCAGGCTTTGACTGATAATGCCGACAATCCTGAGAAGATTCGACAGAACATTACAGAGGTGGCTCTTGACTATCTCTCTGCGGGCCTCGACCCACAGAAGTGTACACTCTATATCCAGAGTATGATTCCAGAGTTGGCAGAGTTGACTACCTATCTGATGAACCTCATCTCTGTATCTCGTGTTCAGCGTAACCCAACCGTGAAGACTGAGATCAAGATGCGTAACTTCGAGGCAAACATTCCGCTCGGTTTCTTCTGCTATCCTGTGAGTCAGGCTGCCGACATCACCGCTTTCAAGGCTACAACCGTGCCTGCCGGTGAGGACCAGGAGCCTATGCTGGAGGTAACCCGCGAGTTGGTTCGCCGTTTCAACCAGACTTATGCACCTGTATTGGTAGAGCCGGAGATTCTGCTTCCAGAGATTGCCTGCTGCCGTCGTCTTCCAGGAACTGACGGTAAGGAGAAGATGAGTAAGAGTCTCGGCAACTGCATCTACATGAGCGACGATGAGAAGACCGTTTGGAAGAAGGTGAAGAAGATGTCTAACGGTGAGCCACGTATGAGCATGGAAGAGCCGGGACATCTGGAGGGTAATGCCGTGTTCACTTATCTCGAGGCATTCTCTACTCCTGAGGATTTCGCTGAGTTCTGGCCTGAGTTCAAGACTTTGGATGAGTTGAAGGAGCAGTATGTGAAGGGTGGTATCGGTGACGGTACCTGCAAGAAGTTCCTGAACAGCGTCATCAACAAGATGCTCGACCCAATCCGTGCCCGCCGTCATGAGTTTGAGCAAGATATTCCTGAGGTATTCAATATCCTGAAGAAGGGTAGCGAGGATGCCCGCGAGTTTGCAGCCCAGACTATGGATGAGGTTCGCAAGGCTATGCGTATCGACTATTTCAGCGATGCTGCCTATATTGAGGAGCAGGCTGCGAAATTTAGAATTTAGTTTATAGTTAATAGTTTATAATTGATAGTTAGGCATACGCCGTTTCGGAAAGTACATTCTTAATTATTGATTATTGATTTTTAATTATGAATAAACGAATATTACAATTAGCGGTGCCGTCGATAATATCCAATATCACGGTACCGCTTTTGGGTTTGGTTGATGTCGCCATTGTCGGGCATATCGGCGATGCGGCTTACATCGGAGCCATTGCCGTGGGGTCGATGCTGTTCAATGTCATCTACTGGCTTTTCGGATTCCTGAGAATGGGAACCAGCGGAATGACTTCGCAGGCTTTGGGAAGGAGAGATTTGGCTGAGGTACTGAGGCTCCTGGTGCGCTCTCTGAGTATCGGTGTGGGGATAGGTGTGCTGTTCTTCGTTCTCCAGAAATGGCTGATAGGTTGCGGACTCTGGGCGATGTCGCCGGAAGCGGATGTCGTGGAACTGGCACGGAGATACTGTTATGTCTGTATCTGGGGAGCCCCGGCAGTGCTCGGACTCTACGGATTTACCGGCTGGTTTATCGGTATGCAGAACACGCGCATTCCGATGATGGTATCTCTGACACAGAATGTGGTGAACATCATAGCCTCCCTGCTGCTGGTATTTGTCGGCGGTATGACGATAGAAGGTGTGGCGCTCGGAACGGTCATTGCCCAATGGTGGGGATTCCTGATGGCATGTCTGTTCTATCGCATCTGTTATCGCCGGTTAAGCAAGTATGACTATCGCCGGTATCTCTTTGCTGCCGAACCGCTGAAGCAGTTTTTCTCGCTCAATAAGGATATCTTTCTCCGCACCCTCTGTCTGGTGGCGGTCAACCTCTTCTTTACGGCGGCAGGTTCCAGGGAGAGTACCATCGTGCTGGCAGTGAATACGCTGCTGATGACGCTCTTTACCATCTTCTCTTATTTTATGGATGGTTTTGCCTATGCGGCAGAGGCGTTGAGTGGCAAGTATTATGGAGCCCGAAACATGGGGGCATTCCGCGAGGTGGTTAGAAGAACGATGGTTTTTGGAGCTGTCGTGGCTGTAGGTTTCACCTTATTATATATAGTGGGTGGCGAGAATTTCCTCTCTTTGCTCACGAGCGATAAGCAGGTGATAGCTGCATCGGGCGAGTATTTCTGGTGGGCTGTGCTGATTCCGCTGTCTGGCATGTCGGCATTCGTCTTCGATGGCATCTTTGTAGGCATCACCCAGTCTAAGTCGATGCTCTGTTCTACTGCCGTAGCCTCGGCTTCGTTCTTCGGCCTGTTCTTCGGCTTGCATCCTTTCCTGGGCAATCATGCCTTGTGGTTGGCCTTCATTCTCTACCTTCTGTTGAGGGGAATCGTACTGCTTGTCATTTATCGTAAAAAACTGCGGTAAATGGCAAATTGTGTTTTTATAGAATATTTTAGTAGAAATAATGCACATCTTTCATAAAAATTGCACACTGAATTATTGTGTGCGCATTTTTGTGAAAAACTACATTAATATAGTTTAAATCTTAGGCTTATATTCTTTTTCTTAGCCGAAAATTAGTAATTTCGCAGAGCAAAACTTAAAAAGAAAAGAGTAAATGACAGCAGAAGAATATTACCAGCAAGGTAACGCCTGGCGCAAGCAGGGTGACTTTAAGCGTGCCCTCGACTGCTATATGGAGGCGATAGCTCTTGATCCCGAGAGTCCTGCCGTGGCAGCCAAGGAGATGCTGGATGATATCATGAGCTTTTATTGCAAAGACTACTACAATCCATAACAACCGACATGTGGACAGCAGGAGCTTTGTTTACTCCAATGGTAAAGATAATTAGTAAGAAATTAGAATATGAGTAAGATTAAAGGGGCTATTGTAGTCGACACCGGGCGCTGCAAGGGATGCTCGCTCTGTGTGGAGGCTTGTCCTCAGCATGTCATCGCATTGGCAGAGAAAAAAGTCAATGTGCATGGTTACCGTTATGTAGAGGCAGCTGTACCTGATGCGTGTGTTGGTTGCACTTCGTGCGCCATCGTGTGTCCGGACGGCTGTATCACTGTTTATCGTAAGAAGGAGGACTAAACAATGGCAAATCAAGACGTAACATTAATGAAAGGCAATGAGGCGATAGCCCATGCCTGTATCAGATGTGGTGCGGATGGTTTCTTCGGCTATCCTATCACACCTCAAAGTGAGATTATAGAGACGCTGGCTCTGCTCAAGCCATGGGAAACATCAGGTATGGTGGTTCTGCAGGCTGAGAGTGAGGTGGCGGCTATCAACATGGTTTATGGTGGCGCCGGTGCCGGTAAGCGTGTCATTACCACTTCTTCAAGTCCGGGTGTTGCTTTGATGCAAGAGGGTATCTCTTACATGGCAGGTGCTGAGATTCCGGGCGTTATCGTCAATGTGCAGCGTGGTGGTCCGGGTCTGGGTACCATCCAGCCATCCCAGAGTGATTATTTCCAGGCTACCCGCGGTGGTGGTAACGGCGACTATAATGTGATTGTGCTGGCTCCTGCTTCTGTTCAGGAGATGGCTGATTTCGTTGATCTCGCCTTTACGCTTGCCTTTAAGTATCGCAATCCTGCGATGATTCTGAGCGATGGTGTTATTGGTCAGATGATGGAGAAGGTGGTTCTGCCTCCTGTCAAGCCTCGACGTACCGAGGAGGAGATTGCGAAGGAATGTCCTTGGGCTACCATCGGCCGTCCGAAAAACCGTCCTGTCAACATCATGACCTCTCTGGAACTCAAGCCTGAGGTGATGGAGGAGCGCAATATTGCTCTTCAGGAGAAATACAGAAAAATCCGTGAAACCGAGGTTCGTTATGAAACCGAGCAGATGGATGATGCCGACTATGTTATCGTAGCTTTCGGTAGTGCGGCACGTATTGCCGAGAAGAGCATCGAGAGTGCGCGTGAGCAGGGCATCAAGGTAGGATTGTTCCGTCCTATCACTCTCTGGCCTTTCCCTGAAAAGGAGATTCATGAACTCGCCAAGACCAAGAAGGGCATTCTGGTTGTAGAAATCAATGCCGGTCAGATGGTTCAGGATGTGCGACTGGCTGTGAATGGTCAGACTCCTGTGGAGCACTTTGGTCGTCTGGGCGGTATCGTACCGGAGCCGGAGGAAATCGTTGAAGCATTAAAACAGTTAATAGTTAACAATTGATAGTTAACAATTAATAGTTTATTGTTAATAGGAGGCTACGCCCTATAAACTGTAAACTATTAACTATAAATTAAATAAAATGAATGATATAATTTCACCAGAGAATCTGGTATATAAGAAGCCTACGCTGATGAACGATACCCCGATGCACTATTGCCCGGGGTGTTCGCATGGCGTAGTTCATAAGCTCGTTGCCGAGGTTATAGAGGAGATGGGCATGGAGGATAAGACGGTGGGCGTATGTCCGGTGGGCTGCGCTGTCTTTGCTTATCGCTATTTGGATATTGACTGGCAGGAGGCTGCTCATGGCCGTGCACCTGCTGTAGCTACGGGTATCAAGCGCTTGTGGCCTGATCGTCTCGTCTTCACTTATCAGGGCGATGGCGATTTGGCGTGCATCGGTACCTGCGAAGCCATCCACGCCCTGAACCGTGGTGAGCATATCGCCATCATCTTCATCAATAATGCCATCTATGGTATGACCGGCGGACAGATGGCGCCAACTACCCTGTTGGGTCAGAAGACTGCTACCTGTCCTTATGGTAGAGAGGCTGATCTTCATGGTTATCCACTCAATATTACCGAGTTGGCAAGCCATCTGCAGGGTACTTGTTATGTAACCTGCCAGAGTGTGGAGACCGTGGCAAGCATCAAGAAGGCAAAGAAGGCTATCCGCAAGGCGTTCGAGGCAAGCATGCAGGGCAAGGGCTCCAGCCTGGTAGAGATTGTTTCTACCTGCAACAGCGGTTGGAAACTCTCACCTGTTGAGGCTAACAAGTGGATGGAAGATAACATGTTTAAGCAGTATCCTAAGGGTGACCTGAAGGATACAACGGGAATGTAAGTGAAGAGTGAAGAACGAAGAGTGAAGAACGAAGAGTGAAGAACGAAGAGTGAAGAACGAATTGCTCTTCTAATATAATAATAGAACAATGAAGACAGAAATCATTATATCCGGTTTTGGCGGTCAGGGCGTTCTCTCTATGGGAAAGATTCTGGCTTATTCAGGACTGATGGAGGATAAGGAAGTAACCTGGATGCCTGCTTACGGACCAGAGCAGCGTGGCGGTACAGCCAATGTAACGGTCATTGTGAGCGACAGTCGCATCTCTTCGCCTATCCTGAGCCATTATGATGTAGCCATCGTGCTCAACCAGCCGTCGCTCGACAAGTTTGAGCCGAAGATTAAGCCAGGCGGCATCCTGATTTATGATGGCTATGGTGTGATGAATCCTCCACAGCGCAAGGACATCACCATTTATCGCATTGATGCGATGGACAAGGCTGCCGAGATGAAAAACTCTAAGGTGTTCAATATGATTGTTTTGGGCGGTCTGCTGAAGGTTTGTCCTGTTGTGAGCACCGATGGTTTGAACAAGGCGCTTTACAAGTCATTGCCAGAGCGCCATCATGCTTTGATTCCACTGAACATGCAGGCAGTGGAAGAGGGAATGAAGATTATCGAAAAGGTAGATTAAATTCAATCATCAGTATAGATAAGGGAGCGGGCTGCGTTGCGATGCAGTTCGCTCCCTTGTTTTATTAGGCTGGGTTGAAAAGGAAAATAAAAGAATGATGCAAATAGCACGATGCAGATTACATGATCCAATTTGCATCATATCGTGTACTGCATTCAAAATCTGGTATTGATAGTTTTTTTCGTATCTTAAACTAAAGAAAGTTGTTCTTTTCTTTGGCATTTCCAATTCTTTTCGTTAATTTTGTGGCGTTAATTTAAAAGAAAGGAATAAGATGGAAACGATTAATATTCAGTTTCAAGTACCTTCTACAGGTCAATATACGCTTGACGAATTTGTCGCCAAGCTCAAAGACTATGCTGAAAAATTAGCAAGTTCTATCTCCAAGTCTGGAAACAGTTTCCAGGAAAGATATATGAGCCAGGCAGAGCAGGAAGCCTATGTGGCAGAAAGTCTCAACCGTGCTCTTGATGAACTGGAAGCCCATAAGAAGAATGGGACTAAGCCGATGGATGCTCGTGATTTGTTGAGAAGACTTCTCTAATATCGCGATGAGTTTATCAGCTTTTTGCTTGATAAACGTGAAAAAGGATAATATGCAGAAAAGGAATCTGGAAAAAAATATGGCAGCAACTGTTTTTAATCAAGCACAATTTGATGCGCCACCTTTTTAAATGAAATGCCTTGTTGCCCCTGATTTGCGACAAACTTTAACGCTGTTGCCGCTGATTTGCGACAAAAAAGTAGTATCTTTGCCCCTGATTTGAAACAAATGCATATGTTTAGACGAAATATCATCAGTAAATTGGAGGCTTGGAAGCAAGACAAAAAGCATAAGCCTCTTATCTTGAGAGGAGCTTACGTTGATCAATCTTCCGTTTTATCTGATAGGTAATTTGCGGAGCGTATTGGATGCTGTTGTAGAAGAATAAAGAAGGATATAATGCATCATGCAAAATATATAATAAGGTGGACAATGCTTTTTAAAAATAGCAATGTCCACCTTATTATATATATACTTCTAATCTGCTTTATTCTGCCAATCGGATGCTCATAGGGCTTACGGTGATGAGGCGCTTTTTGTAGAGGTCGCCCACGGCACGCTTGTAAACCTTCTTGCTCACGTGGAAACGCTCGTAGATGTCGTCGGCCTCGCTCTTGTCGCCAAGGTTACACTCGCCATCGTTGTCCAAGAGATACTGGTAGAGGGTTTCGGCGAAGTCGGCAGTCTGCTGGACGCCGGTCTTCTGTAGGGTGACATCTATCTTTCCGTCAGGACGGACTCTTCCGATGTAGCCCTTCATCTTGTCACCCGTATGGATGTACTGGAAGATCTGGTCCTGATAGAGGAGACCCGGATACTGGTTGTCGATGATAACCTTGAAGCCGAGATCGGTCTTCTGCCAGATGAGGAGATCCACCTCGTTACCATGCTTGTAGTGAGGATGGTCTTCGTTGAGATAACGCTCAATCTTGGCAGAGGCAACGATGCGGTAGCTCTCCTCGTCGATGTGGATATGCACGATGTAGGAGTTGCCGAGCACCATGCGTTTCTTCTGCTCGCGGAATGGGCAGAAGATGTCCTTCATCAGGCCCCAGCCCAGGAAGGCTCCGTATTCGTTGACCCATTTCACTTCGAGATAGGCGAAATCGCCCACCTTTGCCAAAGGGGTTTCGGTGGTTGCTATGAGGCGCTCTTCCTGGTCGAGATAGATGAAGACATCCAGCTCGTCGCCGATGCCTGCGTCTTCAGGTACGTAGCGGGATGGAAGGAGGATTTCTCCCTCGTCACCACCATCGAGATACAGACCGAAATCAACTTTCTTTACGATGCGAAGGCGATTGTAATCGCCGAGTTTTATCTTTTTTGCCATATCATATTATTTTCGAGAATATAAAATGCTTTTGCCCTTACAGGGCGACAGGTTTGCGTCCGTAATTACCCAGGGGGTTGCCCTGGGCTAGGAGCTTCTGCCCTTTACCTTTGCTTTACCCTTCGGCCAGCGATTTTCAATTCCCTTCGGCCGGTGACCGTTGGTTCAGGGCGTTTAGATGCAATCTATGGATGAGTCTGGTTCTTCAGCAGAAACTTCTTTATTGTTATCAGCAGTTTCTTCCTGGCTATCAGCAGCTCCTGCTTCCACCGTCTTCTCAATCATTCCATCCTTGAGATGGATGGTGCGGTCGGTGATGGCAGCAAGGCCCTCATCATGAGTTACGATGACGAAAGTCTGACCGAACTTGTCTCTGAGGTCGAAGAAGAGCTGGTGAAGCTCAGCCTTGTTCTTGGTGTCGAGACTTCCTGATGGCTCATCGGCAAGGATGACGGCAGGATTATTGACCAAAGCTCTCGCCACGGCTACACGCTGTTTCTCACCACCAGATAATTCGGCAGGCTTGTGACTGGCTCTATCGCTCAAGCCCATGAACGCCAGTAACTCCTCGGCACGCTCCTTGGCTTCTTTTCGGCTCTTGCCTGCAATGAAGGCAGGAATCATGATGTTCTCCAGGGCGGTGAACTCAGGGAGAAGTTGGTGGAACTGGAAGACGAAACCGAGATGCTGGTTGCGGAAATCGCTCAGTTTCTTGGTGCTGAGGCTGCTTACATCGATGCCATCAACCATGATGCTGCCACTGTCTGGCTTGTCGAGGGTACCGATAATCTGGAGAAGTGTAGTCTTACCGGCACCACTAGGACCGACGATACTTACCACCTCGCCCTTGTCAATATGCAGGTCGATGCCCTTAAGCACCTGCAGGGAGCCGAAGCTCTTGGTTATACCTTTTATATCTATCATTTTCTTACTCAAAATTATTTTGCAGGCAAAATTAAGCAAAATATTTGGAAATGCCTAATTTTAAGAGATAAAAAGAAAAAAAGAGCCTTATTTTATGTAATAAAACTCTTTTTGATAAAAACAAATTTGTTATTTTCTGAACTTCTTCTTAAACCATTGCAGGAATGATTCGTAAGCACTGATCTCTTCCTGATGCTGAGGCTCAGCGAAGGTAAGCTGGTCGCCGTAGGAATCACCATGCTGGTCGGGGAAGATAATCATCAGGTTGGTACCTGAGAAGTACTTCGTTATTTCCTCCGGCAGACGCTCCAGTGCTGTCTTGTAAGATACGGTTCCCTTACGGGCGGTTACTACCACGAACAGGTGGTCTGGAGATATCTGCGAAGCCAGCTGTGGCAACTCGTTCCAGTGAATCATCTGGGTATAATCAGCACGCACTTCCGGATGCCGGTTCTTGATATATTCATTGATGAGCGCCAGACTCTCTTCTCTGCCATGAAACTGGATGCGGCAGTCGAGATTGCCGGCAAGTCGGGCTAGTCGTTCCAGCCAGCGGTAGAAACCCGGCTCGAACTCAGCTCTCGAAGGTACGGCTACCTGTATTCTTCTCAATGTATTCAACGGCTGTCTGATGCGTGCCATGATAATCTGTCGGCTCAATCCGTTGAAAAGACTCTGGTGAAATTCTCCCCAGAACTTCGGCGAAACCTCAGGATGCATGTGCATTCCGATGATAATCTCAGAACATTGAAACTCGTTGAAGGCATGCTTGATGCCGTTAGCGATGTTGGCTGCAATACGAACCTGGGTCTGCGTCATCACATCGGTGGCTGCAGCCAGCTGACTGCAATGTTCCAGAATCCGTCTTCCCTGTTCCTGGTTGTATCGCATGTCCTTGTCTTCATATACCACATTCAGGCAGATGAGTCCCCTGTTCAGTTTCTGGTTTCTCACCAGAAACGCCAGACTCATCAGGTTGTCTGCATATTCAGGATATTTCACCGGAACCAGAATCTTCTCATCGCTCACCTTCTTGTCGTCTTCCGCATCAGGCAGTTCCTTGTCTCTCAGGATAATCTTCTGCGAAGACCGGTCGGTAAGGATGGATGAGATGATGCAGGTAATCAGAATCATCATAACCACACCATTGAGCATATCATCGTTGACGAGGTAAGTGCCCGGTGCTACGAGTAGATGCATACCTACCATCACCATGGCGATACTTCCGGCAGCATGAGCCGAAGTGAGTCCGAACATCATGTGGCCCGAAGAAAGTGGCAATCGGAAACCCAGACAGGCGATATAGGCTGCGATGGCTTTGCCCAGGGTTCCGAAGAAGGCGATGCAGAACACGACCCATAGAATATGACTGCCCTGAAACAGCAGATTGATATTGATCAGCATGCCCACACCTATCAGAAAATAAGGAATGAAGAGGGCATTGCCGATAAACTCGAGGCGGTTCATCAGTGGCGAAACATGCGGAATATATCTGTTTAATATCAGACCGGCGAAGAAAGCACCGAATACGCCCTCGATGCCCACTATCTGCGAAAGTGCCGCACTCATAAAGAGCATCGAAAGTACGAAGATAAACTGCATCACCGCATCGCTGTATCTTCGCAAGAACCATCTTGTAAGTCGGGGAATCAGCATGATCATCACGCCACAATAGGCGGCAAACTTGAGGGTGAAGAATACCCAGAACAGTACGCCGTCATGCTTGCTGAACGAAGCTACCAATCCGGCAAGCATAATCAGGGCTATGAGCAGCGAAATCATGCTCGACCCCACACTCAGTGTAACGCTCGGTTTCTGTTGCAGTCCGTATCTCGAAACGATAGGATAGGCAATCAGCGTATTGGATGCCATGATGCAGCTCAGCAGGAAGGAAGCCTTGGCAGAGTAGTGGAGCAGCCAGATACTCATACCATAGGTGAGGAAGAACGGAATAAAACAGGTGAGCAGGCCATAGATAAGCAGTCGCGACTTGTTCTTTTTCATGCCTTCCATATCCATCTCCAGTGCGGCGAGGAACATGATGTAATAGAGTCCCACCTTTCCGAAGAGCTCAAACGAAGAGTCGCGCTCCAGGATATTCAGTCCGTATTTGCCTATGAGCACACCTGCCAGCACCATTCCGATGATGTGCGGGATACGGAGTTTACCCATGATGATAGGGGCAAAGAGGATGATGAGGAGCACTACGAAGAATATCAACGTAGGGTCTGTGATAGGGAAGTATTGAGCGATATGGAACATAGGCTTTCTTCTTTTTTGTTATAATTAAAGAGGGATTTCTGCATCAGCATTCATCCCTCCCTTTCTGTTTTTGACTGCAAAAGTACTAATAAATCTTGAAAGCACAAAGTTTTTCTGCCCTTATCCTACTATCATGGTGATATTTTTGCATGCTCACTATTGTTTCAATCTTTTCATATCCCTATCCACCATGGCACAGACACAGGAATCTGACCATACGTTTTCTGCCGTTTCAATCATGTCGATGATGGTATAGATTGGCAGGATGATGCCCATGATGCCGATAGGAGCATTGATGCCGGACATCAGAGATAGGGTAAGAAAATAACATCCCATCGGTACTCCTGCATTACCCACTGCTGAGATAACTGAAATGAAGAGCCAGAGAATCATCGTAGTCCAAGGTAAAGGCATTCCTCCATTCTGCATCAGGAATAAGGATGTTACGAGGATAAACGCAGCGCAACCATTCATGTTGATGGTAGTACAGATAGGTAATACAAAGCGGGAAACCTGATTGGAAACTCCCAGTCTGTCTTCTGCTGTCTGCATCGTCACCGGCAACGTAGCAGCAGAACTCTTTGTAAACAGAGCCATTAATACTGCCGGCATCATCTTGCCCAGTGTACGCACAGGGTTCAAGCCTCTTGCCAAGAGGAAGAGCGGAAGGATGATGAAGAATTGAATGACATTACCTCCCAGGATAACAGCTACGTACTTTCCTAGAGAAGCCATCACGATACCCGCAGAGAACTGGGCTGAGAGTTGTGCTGCAAAGGCAACGATACCCAGAGGCAGAGCCCAGATTAATCCATGAATCAGCATGAAAAGCAGATCCTGTAATCCAAACAATCCCTTCATCACGACTTCTTTCTTATCGCTTGATGGCATTTTGGTTAAAGCAATACCTGCTGCTGCAGCCAAAATCAGGATAGAGAGTACATTTCCTTCGGCAAACGGCTTGATGATGTTGTTGGGTATTACCCCAAGAATATGGTCATAATAGCTGGTTTCTCCCAGCTTTTGGGGAACATCCGCCATACCGCTCTGTACCAAGGCTGTAGGTAAATTGCCTGGAGAAACGATGTTGTAGAGCACCAGTCCCACTGCTGCAGCTGCTATCGTTGTGAGCAGGGTGTAGGTGATGGCGTGGCGGAATATCTTACCGGTATCTGCCTGGTTGCCCAAGGATGCCAGGGTAGTGATAACTGCCAAGGCTATGGTTGGTACTGCCAGAAGCTGGAATAAGCGGGTATAGACCGTGGCTATGAAGTTCATCAGACCATCCAGCCAGCTGATGCCGAATATCCCCAAGACGGCGCCTACTATCAAAGCGCCAATCCATAGTACCAGCTGCCGGGTTTGCTTATTCTTCACTCCTTTTTGCTTACTGCAGCCAGCATTGCTATCCGGCTGTCTATTTCCAATATTATTCATTGTTTCTACCATGATTTTAAACTATTATTTTCAAAAGGCAAAGGTATTATTTTTTTTCCTTGTCAGCAATCCCACAAATATGGTATTTTGCAATCTCGTTATTTTTTTCGGGCTATTCCTTTGCTTGTATCATTATTTTTTGTAACTTTGCCGAAAGATTTTAAAATGGCAGCAATATGAAATATCCTATAGGAATACAAGACTTCGAAAAAATCATAGAGGGTGGATATGTATATCTTGATAAAACTAGCCTCGTTTATGATTTGGTGCAAAATGGCAATATATACTTTCTGAGTCGTCCACGACGATTTGGAAAGTCATTGCTCGTATCTACCTTGAAATGCTATTTCGAGGGAAAGAAGGAACTGTTCAAGGGGCTTGCCATCGACAAGCTGGAGAAGGAGTGGAAGCAATATCCTGTGTTTCATCTCGATTTCAATGGTAATAATTTCACTAATCCTGGAGAACTTGAGGTCATATTAGAAAACTTTGTTGCATCGCAAGAGATGATATATGGTAAAAGTCCTTTCAGGGATTCCTTAGGAGGTCGTTTTGAATATGTATTGAAAGCTGCTCATGAGAGAACAGGACTTCGTGCCGTGGTTTTAATTGATGAGTATGATAAGCCAATATTGGATGTGCTTGATACACAAATCAAAACATCAATAAAGGGTGAAGAACGGTTGTTGGAAGATTGGAATCGTGAGGTCTTGAAAGGTTTCTATAGTGTCTTCAAGGCTGCTGATGCTAATCTACAGTTTGTCTTGCTCACGGGTGTCACCAAGTTCTCGCAGGTAAGCGTGTTCAGTGGTTTCAATCAGCCTAACGACATCAGTATGGATGAGCATTACGAGGCACTTTGTGGAATTACGGAAGAGGAATTGTATTCTACCTTTGATGAACAAATCAAGGCGATGGCCGTGAGATACAAGACGACGGAGGAAGGAATGAAATACAAACTGAAAAGGAAGTTTGATGGTTATCACTTCAGTCCTAATATGCTTGATATCTATAATCCTTTCAGTATCTTGA
>OGIF01000184.1_pt1 | contig 21169 bp, 19 predicted proteins | sample 1571711 | NCBI WGS metagenome assembly OGIF01 (sample SAMEA2581949, study PRJEB24529) | metagenome | biome: Human gut stool | place: China | collected 2011
ATACTCTAGAGTCTTCTGCTTTAGTAATGGTACCCTTTTTAGCACCTGCTCCCAATACACGAATAATTCTTAGCTTAGAACCTCCTACTAAAGCTTTCTCTATGTTAGATACAGAACCATCAGGTACAATCTCTTTACCAAATATTCTTTGGAATTGAGAGAAAGAAGTGATTAATTCTGAAGGATCATCATAGGGACCTTTTTCAGTTCTAGCCAAGAAACATGATACTCCTAAAAGAGGAGTAGTCTGTTGAACATTGTTGTTCTCGAATTTAAAAACAACGCTTGGTGATTTTGACATATCCTTGTGTTTTATAGGTTATACATTAATTTAATTAATACCAGTAAGTATCGTTACCTTACTGGTATTATTAGAAAATTAATCTTCTTTATTCTTAAATAAACCTCCGATAGCCTTAATCACATCATAGAAACCACATCCTGATAAACCAGCAGCTAATCCATAAATTAATACCTGATAGAATGGGTAGTTTTCCAATAATGGTGTAAGTTGTAATCCCCAAGCTATAAGACATACAAGAATACCTACTAAGGCAGATATACCAATCTTAGCAAGTTTGTTGTCTTTGATAGCTGGGATTACCTTTAGTATCTGAGTAACCAAAGATGATACCAAAGTTACTATACCCGTAAAGGTACCCAGATTGATTACGAACTCTGAACCAGTTGAAGGTTCTACTTCTGCAGCAAATAATGACACTGGTAAAATGAGTGCCATCAGCATAAACACTAACTTTTTCATTTTAGTAAATTTTTGAGTTAAACATGTATATTGAGATTTAGCATCTCCTCGTCCTTTTGGTATTCTGGTCCTAGTAAAAGACTTATATCTTTTATAGGTATTAGATCCCCCATTTCTACCAGTTTTTCTGGTATAATACCATCCTTACATACATATTGGTATACCTTTTCCAATAATCCATGGGATTCATCTGGATGGTCATAGAAATTACCAATCTCTATAAACAGATTCCCAGTAGGAGCTATCCTACCTTTATCCCATTCTTCTAAATCATTGAAGTAAGGTCTTATATATCCCCTAGTGGGTAATGCTTCATGAAGAATAGAGTGAAGTAATCTCATATCATTCTGAGTAGTTGCTACCAGATGAATATCGATAGTGATATCCTTGGTTTCATACGGGAACTCTGACATCTGATAATTGCCTGCCTCTAATTTATCTCCAATGATATATTTCTCTACTCCAATATCTCCAGGATAATAAGCAGTGCTTTCTATAGTTATCCTTGGACAAGTTTTAGGACCTCTTACCTGGTTATTACCTATACCAAATAAGTAAATGAACTTATCTATTGCTTCCTTATCTTCTTGGAATCTCTTTTCATTCTCTTGTGATAAAGGTAAATAATCCTCAGGATTAAGTCCCATCTTCTTTTCTAAGAGAACATTCAATAAGCATATATAGAAGGTTCTCTCTACTATCTCTTGTGAATTTACCATAATTACCTCCTATCTTATTTTCATTACATAAGCCAATACATAATATGGTGGCCTATTCTCATGAGCACTACCTCCACCAGTTGGCTGAGTATAAGCTGAATAATCCGAATCTGGTATTTTATGATTAGGGAATGGTCGATTACTAGCATTGTCTCCCCATTTCTCCTCTTTAAATGTAATCTTATGACTATGAGGAGGTATTTGATCTAAAGTAAGAGTTACTAGGGCCTGCCCACCAGTATTACCAATACGTTCGTATTCATAATTTCTTGGATCATATCCTACTACAAATCTACCTCTTAAGTCTGGAACACTTATATAACCAGCTTTAGTAGAAGCAGTATTATACTTATCTCCAATAGCTTTATATAATTCTGGGTATTCTGCTATACTTACTTGACTTCCATCACAAAGTACATAACCTTCAGGAACTCCAGAACCAGACCATAATTGGATAAGACCAATATCCCCTCCAGCAGTGTTCTCTTTTTTACCCTGTCTACAAGTTACAACTACAGTTTTACCTGATTCATCCTGTATGAAAATTACTTGGCCAAGTTTATCATTATGAGTATTATCGTTTAAGCTCATGATAAGAGTAGTACCAGAGCCAGATACATCTCCCGAGTTTTCCCTAGTATAATTTACATTAACTGGATCACCAACTTTCTTTCCATTGATTACCATTTGTTTAGTAGATACAATAGTAACCTCTTTACTTTCTCCTGTAGGCTCAAAGTATAATTCAGTGGGTGAAACTCTGAAAGTGTATTCATAATTGCCTTCCCCTTTCTTGTGGATAAGCTTTACTTCCTTAGTTGACCCATCTACAGCTTCTACGGTTAATATCTGAACTATGTCTTTGTCCGTAGCATTCTTTTCTTCTGGTGTTACCGTTATAACGGTCCTACCTGAACCTTGATTCTTGCTTATAGTAAATCCCATTATCTGTGTTTCCTTATTTCTTTACGAAGTTCTCTTACTATAGTTTCCTTCAGAACCTTCTTACCACCAACTTGTTCGAAAGCTGGTGCCCATAGAGGTCTTGGAGGTAAATTACCACCTCTAGAACCATATTCCAACATGATAGCTACTTGGTTCAATGTTCTTTTACTAGTCCTATCACCCTTTCTGGTTTTCTTAAGGTTAGTAGGTATACCTACGTAAGTTCGATTCTTCTGTTTTACTATTTGTACTGATCTCAAATACTGACCCGTATACTTCAAAAGGGTATGCTCTCCGTATCGTTTAATGGTATTAGCCGAGTGAGGATCCCAATGAGTTCCTCTTGGAGGAGTACCCGTTCTTAGGCATTTTTTCACAAGTCTGAGAAGTTGATTGCCGAATTTCTCAGTAGCTCTATCATAAGCATTCCTCATGATAGAAGGAGTTTCTGCAATTAACCTCTCAGCTCTAGCCTGTTCTTTTGGGTCAGTATATATCTGTAAGTCTCCCAAGGGAGTACTTATAGTTATGTTTACTGACTTACTTGCCATCTGGATTTTCCTTCGGTTTATTCAAGCCAAGTGAATCCATCATAAGGTTTATGGCTTGCTGTTGTGATTGTAATACTGATACTACATCTTTCCTGAATGAAGCGAATTCTTCATTGAATTGACTACCATTAGTGGGCTCCTTGTTTTCAAACATAGCAAGGATATTATCGCATTCCTTTATTATGTTCTCGTATTTACCTACATTATTAATAATACCAAGAGCCTGTGATCTTTGCAATGATACTTCGTTTACAATATTATTTCCAATTAAAGTGTAGTACACATTGTTATAAATACCCTCATTCCCATCCGAAGGTAAATATACGGTTACTGTACCAATGGAATCTTGAAGAACAATTTCTATAAGATTAGAAAAGCCATCACCATTTTCATTAGCTCTGGGTTTACTTTCTCCTACCTTTACTACTTTAGCTCGGTCAAAGATTGGGTACATTGATCTTCTGTCTCTTTCTAGAGTAAAGACTGAATCTCCTCTTTGTAATGATTTAAATTTCATTTCTTCCATACTGCATTATTTTTATTGATTAGACTTAATCCCATTTGAACCATACTGGGATTCTGTTTCATAAATTCTACTAGGTTCAAGAAATTATAGTATCCATAGATATCTATCAGTCTTTGTGCTTCATCAGCTACTCTCTTTGCTACCTCTAAATTAGGAGCCGGTAGTTGCATTTGGAGAGTAAAGGTTTGTAGTTTATTATCCTCTTCCATGTTTCTTACTAGATTAAAACGAAAAAAGGGAAATACCCGCTACAGGTACCTCCCTTTTCCCTAATCAACTTTAATAGAAATTATGCAGTTTTATTACCCAAAGCCTGTACTACCGAGTTAATAATGTTCTGATCTCTTTGAGCATCAACTACTCGATTCAGTCTAGCAATTTCTTGATCTTTTGCAGTGTTCTCAATCAGACACTTAATCTCTTGCTGGCCTTTCATTACCTCGCAATGATTACGTTCTGCCTGAAGAGCTAATCTGTTTTCGGATTCTCTAACTAAGCTCTTAATTTCACAGCAGCAATCTGACTGTTGATGTTCCATCTGGCAAAGACGATCCATAACCCGATTGAACCCTGCTCCCATTTGATCACGAGAATCCCGGATATCAGAATTAGTCTTATAACCAAGATCACAAAGGCCACGTTCAGTAGCAAAGCGATTGTTAAGTACTTCTTTACCTACACCCTCTACTTGTCTAGAAACTCCTGCAACTTCAGAAGTAACTCCACGAGCAGCATCAGATATGTCTTTGTAAATACCAGCTTTTGCTTCCTGAACAGTAGATTCCACTTTTTGGATATCAGCTTTTGTGTCATTGATTTTGTCCCACACAGAAACTGCAGCAGCACCAAAACCACCACCTACTAAAGCTCCACCGACAGCACCCCAACCGGAGCCCCATCCTCGATTATTACAACATTCATCACTATAACGATTATGATCCGCAACCACTACAGTACCTTCACCAGATTTAACTTCCATAATGATTTAGTTTTAAAGTTAATAATTAAATTTATCTATCAATAAATGTACTAGTGTTGTGTTTAGGATTAAATTGTCTAGGTGGGCCAAGAAACATCCCAATGATGGGTATTATTCCCCTCTTCAATCCTAAAGTTACCAATTGATAACCATAAACCTCTTACAGAATTATAGGCCCATACATAAACATTATCTCCAATCCCTCTATCCTTAGTAGTACTTTGAATAGAATTCACAGTTATTTTACCTTCTACTGAGTCCACTATAATACCCTCACGTATTAAGCTCATACTATACATAAAGTCAGAAGTATGAGGCATATTAGCCGTATCAAATAATCCCCACGTATCTTGATCATTACCATTTGAAATATTTAAACTTAATTCCAATCTGAAATTATTATTTTTTAGCTTCTTGAAGAACTCTGAAAATTACTGTTTTTCCAGATGCCTTCTGTCTATAAGTATCTGCTCCAGTTCTTTCGGTATATCCATTTCCAGCTATATTTGCTATAAACCTGAATGGGGATTGAGTATCTTGTGTTATTACCCAGCCGATTAATTTCTCTGCTATCTCCGAATGGACTCCCTCTATATCGTCTGCAGATAAGGGGCTACCATTGTGAGTAGAGATAAGATTCAATACATGTTTATTTACCAATCCCTTTGAGGGAGCTGAGAATGTGAAATCGGTGTAATGCCCATTACCATCTGAGTCAGTAATATAAAACTCATAGACATCTCCTGCTTCTTGAACTATTGTCAGAGTACACGTTTTACCAGATTCCCCTTGAGTAAGGGTAATAACTCCAGTTCTAGATGAACTACTGTTATTAGTGGTTACCTTATATGTAGCCCCAGCACCTGAACCAGATATAGTAATCCAATCCACATTAGAAGATAAAGCCCAATTAAGGAATTGATTACCATTCTTCCTAGAATATACTCTTACAGGTCTATTGTATGATGAATCTGAACTTGGCCAACCAGAATAAGTAAGAGAAGTACTCAAAGAATCCCCCGAGTTTTCTCTAATACCAAACTCATAAGTTGAAGCACTCTGTTGTACAGTTTGTACTAACTCTCTATCTAAGCCATTAGGTTGATTAGCTCTGATTGTAAGAGTTCTGCTTGCAGGCTTTGAATGCTCAGGTATGGTAATAGTTACTTTAAAGTAATAACCACTCACATTAGTAATAGTTTCGGTTACTCCGGATGGCAAAATAAGAGTAGGTTTAATAGCTTCGGTAGAACTTAAAGAACCGTTAACATATCTAGACCTATAACTTTTTATATAAAAAGAAATATTACCTCCTTTACCTTCAACAGTACCAATGGATAAAGTACTAGTTTTATAACCACTATTCTGTTGAGTACTATGTTCAAATACTATACCGCTACTAGGATAAGTTACCTCAGCCGAATTCTGTGTAATGGTTAAATATACAGGAGTTGCCGTATCATAAGTAAACTTAATCTTAAAAGTTCTAGGTGATGAGTTAGGGTTTGGTGCTACACTAATACTACATCCACTAGAAGTTTTACCAGAGATGGTAATATCAGATGAAGTTCCCTCAACTACTTCAGCTGAAGTATAAGTAGTTCTAATGTTTTCTACATAAGTTCCGTTTATATATTTATCATAATTGGCATTTACTGTCAACCTAAATCCTGAACCAGTTCCGGGTACATTTTTAGTAGTTGGGTCTATAGATAGGTGATCTACATAGGTTACTTGACCTCCTTCCTGAGAAATTGAGATAGTCTGGTCTGTAGCAGTTGGGAAATCGAAAGTAACCGTAAAATTTCTAGCAGAACCACTATTACTTGGGATAGAAATACTATTACCACTAATAGAAGCCGGACTAGAAACTCTTACAGTAGCAGTTTCTGATTCTGTATAACTACTACCTTGACCATTCCAAGTATAAGTTCTACTTGCACTCTTAGCAGTTACATTAGATTGACCTCCACTGTAACTGAAAGAAGTTTTATCTACTCTACAGTTATAACTCCATGAAGAATAAACTTTTCTACCTGCTGCCTGGGTAAAAGTTGCCTGTAGGGTTTTACCCGAATACTTCTGAGTCCAAGTTACAGTGATTGATTTACTATTAGTAGATGTATTGTTGGGTACTATTCTACCTTTATTACCGTCGTAATCTGTAGTATACCAAGAACCTTCCGAAGTTTTAGTGACATCATTCGCCAAACTTTGAGAGATAGTAGTATTAACACCGTTTACTTGCTTAACTCGATTAGAAGCATATGAACCAAAGGGGTATGTACCTCCAGTAGCTGGAGCATTAAAAGAAGGATTACCATTCAGATCCCACTGGAATGTATAAATCCATTGCTCGGCATTGATATCCTCTAACTTGACACATTCATTGTTACCATAGCTAGCAGCATTACTAATTACAATAACCTTGTCAACATTGGAGTCCTTACCATTATTGAGTGCTAACAACTCAGCCTTGGTAGGGCACTCATTAGAGGTCTTACCAAGGCCGGTCTTATTCAGAATAGCACTCCAAGTTGCTATTTCTGCCATATTACTTATTGTTTAATTGTTTCTTAAAGTCTTCGAATTCTTTTCTCAATAACTTAACTCCTTCGAGAGCCATGACACTGAGCATTTCATATTCTACTACTTTTACTTTTACATATTCCTGACCATCTTCTCCGACGAAAGTTTCGAATCTAGATTGGTTAGGTACTTGAGAAGCAGGTATAGTATTCTCTGATACCAACAGAGGTTCAATTTCCTCTAAGCTCTGAGCAATAGTTCCCACTTGGTATTTACCATTCATCTTGAAGTGAACTGTAGGTATATTACAGATTTGGTCCAGAGTATGGTTCAAATTCTCTACTTGAGATTTTAATCTACCATCTGATTCCTTCCAGAAACCAGAAGCTGCAGTAGTTTTAGCAAATACTACTTGGTCTGTAGTAGCCAATCCTAATTGAGCTCTAGTTACATTGTGAGGATTATCTTTTCTGTTTGCATGGGTACTTAAATCGGTTTGAGCTTTTGTACCTGCGGCCTTAGCATCTGCAATAGATGCAGCCTGAACCGTAGATACTGGCATGTCTGCAGGAGCTAAATTCTGTACATTACCTAAACCTATCTGAGCTTTGGTTACATTGTGAGGGTTACTCTTATTGCCAATATGAGCATCTAAGCTTTCCTTGATTATTTTGTCAGAATCCTGGATTAATTTCTCTAATGCAGTTTTAGCAGCATCAGTATAAGCCTTAGCTTCATTCAAAGCATTGGTAATATCTCCATTCAGGCCAGAGTTAAGTTTGTTGAACATATCTGCGGATATAGTACCGGCTTGTTCTGCACTTGCTGAAGGAAGAGGGATTTCCCAATATACCTTCTTATACTCAGGTAATACTGACTGATTTTCAGTATTATAGCGATTGTAGTTCTCTATTTTTAGTCTAACTACATTCTTATCTTTTAGTGATTCATCAGCCTTTGAACTAGTAATATTAGATACAATTCCTCCTGGGATAGAATCAAACAGTTTCTTATCTGCTGCAGTTTGTACACCTGCTAAATCTTTAGTAGCAGCAGGTATAGGTTCGTTATAAGAATTTATACTTACAGGGTCATTGAAGTTTGAACAATCAAAGTTTAATCTAACCTCGTTGGCATTTCTAGTCCAAGCTCCATTATCCTTGATATGAGAATAGAATCTCAAGCTATCTACCAAAGCTTTTCTCCAGTTAGATAAATATTTACCTTTACCTCCATCATAAGCAGTACCAGTAACTTCTCCAAGTATCAAAGAAGAAGTATTACTATCTACAAACTGAGTACCTGACCAACGGAATTGATAAGAGGGTTCATCCTGGGTAATATTCAAATATATCTTACCTGATTCTCCAGTAATAGGATTAGCATGATCTGGGTCAGAATATAATTTAATATTGATCAGCTTTCCAGTTTCACTGATATCATAAATAGCATAAGCTTCGATAACATCATCAACATAAGAAGGCAATTGACTAGAGGGTACTAATCCATTACCATCCAAAGATGCAAATCCATTAGCCTTACCCTTAGTTGCTACAAAATCATCATGTTTCTTTTCTAAGTTATTGATGTTGGTTTGTAACTTATTTTCAAGTGCGGTATCTGCAGCAGCTCTGGCTTCTTCTTCTTCCTGAATCTTTTGCATCTGAACCTGGTCGTATTCAGCACGGGCATCTGCCTCTTCTTTGATAGCCTGAGTAAATTTAGTGTCCAATGCCTGGTCAGCTGCTTTTCTATCCTCGATTTCTTGAGCAAGGGAAGCTTCGGAAGAATTCTTCAAGGCTTCAATGGCATCTTTTCTGTCTTGGATTTCCTTAGCAATCTGCTGGGGTAAAGTTTCATCCAACTTAACCTTATCAGCAGCAGTCATAGTACCAGCTTTAGTAATTGAAGCTACTGGTAAATCAAAAGTAGTATTATCATCTTTATATATTCCTTCGTTTACAGTTTTTCTGTTTACTGATACTGTAACTTTATTAGCATCTGAAGTTGCTCCTTCTCCAACTACTACAGTCTGAGGAATAGAGTTAAATAACTTCTTATCTGCTGCAGTTTGTACACCGGCTTTCTCAGCAGTAGAAGCGGGGATATCTACAGTGAAATCATTAGATTTCTGTATACCTTCATCGGAGTTATATGTACTTCTACTTATGTTAGTAGTAACCACACTAGCCTTAGGTGTATAACTAGCTCCCGTGATATAATCATTAGGCATAGAATTCCATCTCTTCTTATCGGCTGCTGACTGAAGACCTGCTTTAGCATCTGTAGCAGAAGGTATAGCAAACTTACGAGGCATAGGTTCTCCATAGAGATTGCCCTCTTCTTTTACAGAACTCTTAAAGTTTACTTCAGCAGAAGTACCGTTGATAACCAAGTTCGGATCAATTTCCGTAACCATAGTTAAGGGTAAAGCATTTGAAGTTGCTTCTTCTTTCTGAAGACGTTCATCTAAATCATTAGTGATATCATTAAATTTATTCTCAAGAGCGGTATCAGCTGCTTTTCTATCCTCGATTTCTTTATCGATACGTTTACCCAGAGCATTATCAGCAGCAATTCTTGCAGCTTCTTCAGCATCAATATTATCCTGGAGAACTTTATCGGCAGCAATACGCTCATTACGTTCTGTAGTAAGGTCCTGAGTATTCTTGTCTACTTTAGCTTCAATACGAATATCCTCAGCCTTTCTAGCCTCAATTTCCGTATTCAATAGTTCCTTGATTTCAAGATAACCAGTATTCTGATTGCTTTGTAATCCCTGAATTAATTCTAGGTTACGTTGAATATTAGCAGTATTCTTGGCAATCAATTCATCTTGAGCCTGAGCCTTTGTTAATAATTCAGAACGAGTTTCTGTTACGAAAGTTCTCAATTCGCTTACTGTAGCATTAAGAGTAGTACTTAATTCAGTAAACTTCTGAGTAACTTGTTCATCAGCTGCAGTTCTATTGGAGATTTCCTTATCTATAATACCCTTAAGTTCAGTCAGCTTATTAGTAATTGTAGTTGCAAAGTTAGGATCATCTCCTAATGCTTTTGCAATCTCTTCTAGAGTATCTAATACTCCAGGAGCAGAACCAATAACCTTTTGGATTGCAGCTTCTACTTGTTCGGCATTCTGATAGTTAGAATCGTTTTCCAATTGAGATACCTTAGTAATGTAGTTAGCAAATTCCTGGATATTATCTAACTTAGCTTTTAATAAGTCGGTAAAGTCATTTGAAGAAAGCTCTTTGCCATCTACTTTATCAACCTTTCGGTCATTCAAGTTTTCAACAGCCTGAACTCTATCTGATACTTCCTGAGTAATCTTATTCTCTAACAGAGTGTCTGCCTGAGTACGATTAAGGGTTTCGGTATCAATATTATTCTGAAGCTTGGTATCTTCTTGTAGTCTACTTTGAGCCTCATCATTGATATCTTTAGATATAGCTACCAAATCATCTTTGTGATTTTCCATAGCTGTAGTCAGAGAATCCTTAAGAGCTTGTTCAGCAGCCTTAGCTCTTTCTACTTCGGTTTGAATAGCAGTAGTGTTATTAGTTACTTTCTCCCTGAGCTCATCTAAAGAACCGGTTACTCCACTATTGAGGCTATCTATTCTGGTGCTTAAAGCATCATCTCCTGCCTTACGATCTTTAATCTCCTGGTCGATTCGAGCATTGATTTTCTCATCTTCATTTGCCCGGGCAGTAGATTCAGTATTTATCAAGCCAGTGAACTTATTATCTAATAAAGTATCTGCTGCAGTTCTATCAGAGATCTCCTTATCGATATTCTGCTGTAAAACAGTATCACCAGCTTCTCTCTTTGAAACCTCAGTGTTCAAGTCGATATTTACCTTATCTACCTGAGACTTAAGATTAGTATCAGCATTGGCTCTTGCTTCAGCTTCTGCATTAACCATGCCTTTTAATTCAGCATAATCTTCAGCTTCCTTAGTAATCTGGTCATTTAATCTGTCAGTATTACGTTGGATATTTGCCTTGTTAGCATTTACTTCTGTTTGCAAAGCATCTATCTTAGCCTGAAGTTCATTTTTAACGGTATTTACTGCATCCTGAATAGATAAAGCCAATTCTTGTATCTTAGTAGCATTAGCAGTTACTCGAGTATCTAATGCAGCATCAGCAGCCTTACGATCCGTTTCTTCCTTAGTGATAGCAGCTTGTAATGCAGTATCGGCATCTTTTCTATCTTGGATTTCCTTATTCAAGCTAGTCTGAATACCGTTAGTGTTACCAGTAATTTTATCTACTTCGTTATCAACGTATTCTTTCAACTTAGCCTCAAGAGCAGTATCAGCTTCCTTACGGTCAGAAACTTCCTTATCTACATTAGCCTGTACCTGGGCATCAGCTTCTGTACGATTAGTAATTTCTTGATTCAACTGTTCGGTAATAGCAGCCAATTTCTTGGTAATTGTAGTTGCAAAGTTTGGGTCATTACCCAAAGCATCTGCAATCTCCTTCAAAGTATCAAGAACCTCTGGAGCTTCCCCAATAATCTTTTCAATAGCTGCCTGAAGATCTGCTTCAGTTTGATAACCAGCATCATTGATAAGCTGAGATACTTTTGTGATATAATTAGCATGTTCTTCAATGCCATCCAATTTAGCCTTGAGAATATCGGTAAAGTCGTTTTTAGTAAGAGAATAGCCTTCTCTTTTATCTACCTTACGATTATCTAAGTCTTTATCGGCAGCAATACGTTCTTGTTTTTCTTGCTCTAGTTTTTCAAGCAATTCGGTTTTATCTGTACCGGCCTGAGTTTTCAAATCCTCAATCTTATGGTCAAGGATTTCATCTTGAGCAATTCGAGTTTCTTTCTCGTTATCAATATTGTTCTGAAGTACAGTATCTGCATTCTGACGGTTCTGAGCTTCTTGAGTAATGTTCTGCTGTAAACCATTATCTGCATTCTGACGGTCAGAAGTTTCCTTTACAATCTGTTGGTGTAATACTTCATCCTGAGCAGTACGAGCTGCAGCTTCAGCATTAATCTTGGATTCAAGTTCTTGGTCTGCAGTTTTACGATCACTGATTTCGGTGTTCAGTTTAGATTCTAATGCTACATCTGCATTTGCTCTTTCTGAAGCCTCGGTTAGAATCTTATTATTTAAGTCGGCAATATCCCTAGTATGGTCTAACTGTACTTGATGAACAGCCTCGGTCAGTTTCTCATCAGCAGCTCTACGTTCAGCAGCTTCCTTATCTACCAATTCCTTAGCATATTCTTTAGCTTCAGTTAAGTTATTGTCAGTTTCTACTTCCAAATCACCAACCCGGTCTTCTACCTTTTGAATACGAGCATTGATTGCTTCTATCATCCTAGTAATATCTTGTACTACTTTAATGATAGTTGCATTCAACGTATTAACCGAGTTAACCAAGTTATCGTTCACAATCTTAATCTGAGAAGCTAATTCGTTTTCACGGTTCTTAGCTCTAGTTACCTCAGCTTCTAATTGAGTACGTAATTCAGTTAATCGGTTAGTGATATTGGTAGCAAAGTTCGGGTCATTGTTTAATGCTTCAGCTAATTCCTTTAATGTATCCAAAGCATCATCAGCACCATCTACTAAGTCATGTATATATTTCTCAACTTGTTCTTGAGTCTGATATTTCAAATCGTTTTCTAGTTGAGAAACTTTAGTAACGTAGTTAGCATGTTCCTCAATTCCATTCAGTTTTTCTAGCAATTCATCAGAGAAGTTATTTTCTGACAAATCCCAACCTTCTTTCTTATCTACCTTGTTTGCAATTGATAAGAAGAATGCCCAGAACTCTTTAAGAGTTCCAACAAAACCATGAGCCAAAGAGTCATCATAATAACCCTGTAATAGCCGTTGGTCAATCTCTTCGCAAGTGTAGTATTTACTAACGTACATATGTATATATTTTAAGGTGTTACTTTATTCTTTCCCAATAACAGTTCTGAGTTATTACCACGGAAGTATTCTTTTTCTTTACCAGCAAAAGCATTTGGGATATCATCTGGATTATCTGGGTCAACATCTCCTCCATCCTCTATATCCCCAACTACTACGGCATAATCAGGTAATTTCCTAACTCTGAACTTAATAACTTGGCCAAAGCCTATATGAGGTATATCTTTATCCCATACCTCTCCAAAGTAATCTTGGTAATTTGATACGAACTTCATACCAGTCATAGATTGCATGGTAGTAGCCGAATTACCAGTACCAGGCATTTCTATGTGAACTCCAGAAGGTCCATTCAAGATTATAAGATTACTGTCCCACCAATCGCCTTCTACATTGTTAAGCTTGGTGAAACGTAACATTAACATTTTCATATCTTTATGGATTTTGTTCTACGAATTTGATTTTAGTATCTCTATCCCTTTTGAGGATTACCAAGAATACCAAAGCTTCATCTTTAGCCTGAGATACTTGAGTATCTCCAGAAGGTTTATATACTATCCCATTGATAACAAATCTATCCTCGGACCAGTTAAAGTTCCAATAACCTTCCTGATTGAGATATCCGATTTGTTCTATGTAATTCTTTGAAATAAGTATAGAAAGGTTCTCATCATCTAATTCTCCAGAAACAGTAGCCTTATTAATAGGCCAGTTCCTAAAAGCATTGTAGTAGCATAAAGCTTCTATGGGAATATTATAATATCTTGGGCTATCATCCTCAGCATGATTTAGATATTGATTAACATGTTTAGCCCAAGTAATTGTTTGTCTTCCAGCATCCCAGTCTAAGAAATCAGTGATAATCTTTTTATACCTATTCCAAGAATGGTTCTTAACCATTCTCCAAGGTTCTTTTGTCATGATTTCTTATCTATTATGGTTAACGAAGGTTTACTTGCTTTATTGAGGGGGGCTGTTGGATTAGGTCCTCCCAAAGGAGTTGGTTTTCGATGATTTACTACTTTTGGTACTACTAACCGTTCGATTTGATCACAGAATGGTAAGTATATCTCTAACCTAGATGCCAGCATACATAGATTCTTTCTTAGTTCATCCATATACCCTCCAGGTTGAATCATCTTTGAATAAGTACTCCATAAGCTAGATATACTTTCGGATATCTTATCATAATACTGTACCTCAGTAGGACCCGTAGTAATTTGTTTTATCCTATCTCCTCTAGCATGTTCTCCAGGTGAATCACCATCTTGGTCTGGTCCATGAGATTCAGTGGAGATAATTTCTCTAAAACTATTTCCTGCAACCAACAGTATATTTTGTATTTGTATATTGAGATAATCCCATACAGCCAATTCCATAATTAATTGGTTTTCTAGTCCCTCATACCATAATTCATCATTATATTTATCTGGTGGTATAACATGGTTTACTAGTGGGAAGATATATAATTGCCATTTAGTTATGTATGCAGTTTTATCTTCTATGGTCATACTCTCATGCAATTCTTTGGGAATATACCTATCTATTAAATTGTAGATGGTATCCTGAAGAGTAGTATGCCCATAATTACATACAACTACGGTTCGAGTACAAGTCAAATCTAATCCATCAGAATTAGTGACATGTAGTGTTACATCATAAAATCCAGACTTCTCATAAGAGTAAGATTGATGTCTTCCACCATTGAAAACCTCTCCCTTATCATCGCCAAAGTCCCAGTCAAAAATGGATTTGGCCGGGACTTTGGTTAATACTCTAAATGAAACTTCCAGACCTGATGTTACATATGTGAAGTCTAGATTCTTTTTCATTTATATTCGGATTTGTTTATTCTTTGTTTTCTTCGAAATCTTCAAGTAAAACTTCAAGAATATCTTTTACTGTATCTTTCGGATCAGCTTCGATTTCATGTTTCTTAGCAATCAGCTTAGCTTCTTCAAGTGAATAAGCTTTGGCAATCTTACTGATTTCCATACCCTTTGCAAACTGAGCAGCTAGCTTCTTGTCAAGCTTTTCGATATCCTCAGCAGTATACTTGGCAGTTTTGTTCTTATCCGGAACTAAAACCAAGTGGCCAGAAACTAAAGCTTTCTGAATACGTTTTGTTCTGTACTGACGGGCAGTAAGTTCTCTCTCTTCGCCTTTTGCAATTGAAATACCTGTTACCTGGTCGTTAAAACTGTAGGCATTAGTTCCAACTGTTACAATATAAGTAGTAGCCATAATCTTTTATTTTATTTAGGTTATAATATAAAACCCCGAACAGAATGGATTGAAACTGTTCGGGGAGAAATTAGACAAAAATACAATGAAGAAATCCCGGATATTATTCTAAGTTAACCAATAAATATGGGTCAATGTTCATGAAGCTCGGGAATCCAGCTTCAGAGAATTTCTTGTTAGCTGCCAACAGAAGAACAGCATCCTGGTACATCTTAGAGAAACCAGTAGTCAGAGAAGCATATACTGCTTCAGTCTGATTAGATACGATTCTTTCTGATTCAAGCATCAACTGTTTAGCAGTAAGCTTAATCAAGGCAGCACTGGTATCTACCATCAACAACTGCTGGTCAGGAGTTCCCGGGTGAATATAGAAATCAGCCTTGTTGGGAACCGGAGACTTGATATTCAGTGTAGCTTCTGTAGTTCCTGAGTGACGTTCTTTAAATTCAGGCAAGTTCAACATCTCGATAGCCTGGTCTTCACCACCAATCATAGTAGTAAAGTTACGGCCCATACGAGCAGCACGAACCCAGATATGCAACAGGTCTTTATAAGTAATACCGTTGGTTGTTTCATATACACCAATAACCGGAGCAGATTCAGAACCATCAGCTTTGTTACCGTTCATCAAAACATCCATTGCCAAAGTATCCATAGCATAACCCAACTGAATACCAAAGTCACGGAGATAGATTCCCAATACATCGATTGAAACGTAGTTTTTAACTTCGTCAGTAAGTTTAAATCCTTTACCGATTTTGAACAGAGAAACTGATTTCTGTCCGAAGCTTACATCTCCCAAAGGAATTGTTTCTGCTTCATTTACCTTAGCGGGAGCAGCATCCGACATATTTACCATCGGCATAGTTACCTGCAAACCATTAATTGATTGGTCTGAAGCAATGATGTTCGGGTAGAAAGGTGCCTGACGCATACCAGTTGTAATAGCAGCACGGATGATTTCCGGTACAATCCAACGGATATTCTGTTGCGGCATAGTGAAGATGTTCTGCATTGTATCAATCTTCGGATTAATGCCCAACTTTTCAAAGAAGGCATCCTGTGATACACCATATTTACCCTGTACCAGTTCTTCCAGAGTAACTTCAATAGGCAATGTGTTGTTGGAACCCTGACGGTATGCTTCCAAACTTCTTACCATTTCCGGAAGTTCCTTTCTAAGGTCTTCCATTTTCAATTGTGCAAATTCTGTATTCATTGTTCTTTTAATGTTCAGTTAATGATTAGCGTACCAATACTTGAATAATATCATTAGCTTCATCAGCCGGTACGATGCTAATGAATTTTGTTTCATCGTCTGAAGTTTCAGCAGTGATGAAACGGTCAATCAACAGGGTATCTGTGGGTTTTACATAACCACATTCCATAGCCTCTTTAGCTACCCAGTTTACAACCATGAAAGCTTCTACAGCTACAGTTACTTCTACGGGGAAATTTCTTTGAGCCTGATAAGCAGGGTTAATGTTGTCAGTTACAGCTATACCCAGATAAACCTGGCTGCCATCTCCACCCGGGATATAAGGTTCGATATTACCCTCGGTATCCAAAGCTACCGGCATACCCTGATGAATAACTTTGTTTTCTTTTACACAGAAAGCCTGATGCAACTTGTTAGATTCACTCTTATAGATCACCGCTCTGGGAGTTTTTTCACCAAACAGAGTCATCGGTTGATCCTGATTTACCAGCTTAGTAGTAGGATGTGTATTCATATTCTTCTTATTTTAGAGATTATTTTAATTTGTTTGAATAGATACCTTTCAGAATCTCTTCAGTACTCTTTTCGGAATTCTGAGCAGTAGCTTTGTTATCAGATTTATCTTCTGGCTCAGCTGCAGAAGAAGCACGGCTTACATCATGAGAACCGCATTTAGCACAGGTCATTGGGAATTTTTCTTCCAATCGAGCTTGGTAATCTTTAGTAAGAGAGATCAAAGTTACCATGCCGGTAGTTTCGGCATTCAACATTGTAACGATAGTTTCATCAGCTTTGTCACCCATAAGTTTTTTATAGGTTGCAACAGCATTTTCACGGAGAGATGCAATGTGGTTTTTACCTACCTGAGCCATTTCTTTCAGATTTGCAACTTCTGCATTCAGATTAGTAACCTGTTCTGTAAGAGAAGTTTTTTCTGTAGTTAAGTTATCCACAGTAGTCTGAAGAGTGTTACGAGAATTAACCAATTCCTGAATGGCTGCAAATGCAGTTTCCTCGTTCATCTCTGTACCTTCGGCAAGAGTAAGGCAATCTTTACCAAAGATTCTTTCTAAAAATTTTTGTAGTTCATTCATATCTTTATTATTAGGATTTTGATTTCCTTGGTTATCATCATAAGATTGGGAAGTATCGTTATTTTCACTGAACAAAGCTAGATCAGTTTTCGTATCATAGAAGAAATACTGTTTAGACTTATCATCCCTATATTCTTCGTATGAAGCCCAAGTTCTCTTGGCAAAATTGGGATTAATGATTTTACCATCATCCCCAATCTTCTGAGCAAAAGCATCAGCTCCATGAGATACCAAAGAAGTTTCTAAGTATCTTACTACTTCAGTAACGATTCTTCGTACCATAACTCCCTTAGAATCATAGGTACCCAATTTCTGGTAGAATTCGTTATCTTCCATATTTGGGTGAGACTTATCCCACTTAAACTGTACTGTTACTGAATTAGAATGGATAGATGGGGGATCCATAAGAATGCCTCTAGCAATTCTCGGATTTGCTTTACCATCAATCTTTAATATACCATTGATACCTGCAGGAATAACAAAAGAACCATCCTTGTATTCATCTTGCCAGATAACTTGTGATACAGCTCCAATAGCATTACCAATATTAGTCTCATGGTCACAGTTTACTGTTTGTCCTAAGAGCATTCTCATAGAAGCTTTTAATACTCCATTTTGACTAAAATCGGTAGGATTCCAGTTCTTAGACACAATAGTTGCAGATAATAATCTGAACATTGGTTCAATAAACTCCTCATCTTTAGGAGTAAGTTCTTCTGGCTTCAAGTCAGGATAATAGGTATTATAATCTATTTCTCCTCCCCAAAAACCAAATTGACTAACTGACTCCTTAGAAGTTTGAGCCCATTTATAAAAATTCTCCGAGAAGGTTTGTGGTTCTATGGATGTTGGGATATACCCAGCCATTATAGTATGACCACTACCTATCACTAAAGAATCTAAATGTTCTCTGTTCTTTTTAGTAATCGGTTTACTCATCTTGATTTAGTATTTTGATCTCCTCGTGAAGGAGCCGGGTTATTTTTATCTCTTGATCTACGAGCGGATTGATTCTTATCGTCCTGTCTCTGTTTCTTCTTAGTACCCTCTTGTGGGTCTGAATTACCTCCCTTAGCAAATTGGTCTTCCAATGAAACTCTTGGTTCTTCTTCTGAAGGAGAATCATAACCCATTTCCCAAGCATATTGATATTGAGAAATGATACCTGCCTTGTAAAGTAAGTCAAGGTTCTGAATCTTATACTGTCTACCCTGTTGGATTTTAACCTCATCAGAGATAGTGGATGATCCCCAAGTAATGGATATTCCCTTACAATCAAAGCCAGCCAGCCGTAGTTCTAGTTCATAAATAAACTTAAGAACATAAGAAACTATCATTTGGATATTCTTTAGCTGACTTATAAGCTTAGAAAGCATAATACCAGTTGCTCCTTCTCCAATGGAAGCTTGTACTCCAATTAGGTTGCCATTTACTCCCAAACCATTAGCAACTGATTGCTGGTTCATATTCCAGGGTTTATCAATATTGCTCATCTCTTTTGAAGTAGAGTTAAGTTTAAACTGGTGGTCATCAATGTAACCAGTTACTACTCCATCCTTCATACCTTCCCTTACATTCTGTTTCAAACGTATTAGCTCCCTATTTAATCTTCTAGTGTAAGCTTCTACATTTTCATTAGGTTTCTGTTGTGGTTTTTCCATCAAAGCCTCTAGAAAACCAACCATACCACAGATTTCCATGATATGTTTAAAGTTAGTTTTCATATCATGCTGACCCTTTAATGAATCCAAAGATGCCATAAAAGGAGGTATTCCGTAAGGTTCATCGGTATCATTATACATACCCACATAACAATAGGTCTCTGTATTAAGTTTGATATAATCTTGCTTATTCGAGCCATTCCAAAGAGTGTTCCTCTGATATGGACTGTATACACCATTATTCTCTCTTTTGAATACTATCCTATCTGGTTTGAGGAATAATACAGTAGCTAGACCCTCTAACTTTTCATTTGGTACAGCTTCTACTGAGATAGCTCCACTAATCATCAATTGAACTATCATCTTGTTTACCAAACCATCCATACCAGCAGTATAGTTAGACCATTTAGAGGATACCTTAGAAAGATGATCTCTCATCTTATCAGCCTCTTTATCGGTATTATTAGGGAAGGTTATGTTGTGACCAGTATTAGCAAGCTTAAACATGTCCTGTAAAGCTATATTAACATCTGGATTCACTTTATATAAATCCCTTAAAAGCTAAGCCTTTCAATGTATGAATGAAGTTACCTGGGTCATCATCCGGTTCCGATACTCTACCGGGTGAAATAGGTACCTCCTCTTTTTTACTTGGAGGATTAGCCTTGTTTTCTTGTATTGGAGATCGATTCCTTCTATCGAATCCAAAAAACTTAAGAATTTTCATTTCGGTTGTATTATTACATTAGTTTTTCCTTTTCGTATGTGATTACAGATTGCTTTACCAAATATATCATCATCAGAATAAACATCTCCTTCCAAATCCACATCTACAGCAGAAGTATTATTTCGGTGTTTACCCATGGCTACAGGTCTACCCAAACCATCATATATAAAGGTAGGAGCTTCTTGAACAAAGAAAGGATCTTTCACAATGATATTCTCTTCTCGAATATCTTGTTCTAGACCCTCTATGATTACTGAACGATTCTTTTGGGTAGTTAACCAACCAGGAGATTTATCAACCTCAGGTCTAGACTTACCTTTCTTTTTCAGAAGCTTTTGATAGTAGTATAGGTTAGGGTAACCTTCTGATTGAAGAGCAGAAGTTACTGCTAACCCAACGTCGTTAGATTCTGGAGCTACAACAGCAAAATTAAATAATTGCCCAGTATCTCCCAGTAACCTAGCATATTTATCTACTGCCATTCTTCCCTTATACACAACTTGTTCTTCTCCCAGCTTGTCCATACAAGTGAAAGAAGAATAGTCTGAGCCTCTACCTGTTGCAACGTCTGCACCGATAAAGTACTGTTTATTTGGATCTGGTTCGTTGAATTGTCTATACTGACGATTGAAACGATATTTTAAAACTGGATAATCACTTAAGCAATCTTCGATAGCCTTGATATCTGCCATATCAAATACTGTATTACCTGAAGAAAGAAAGTCTCCATCGATTTCTTGTGCAGTTCTTTTTGGACCCAATGCAGAAGCCATCTGGTCATACCAAGATTGATCCCGTTCTGGGTGCATCTGCCAATATAATCGAATAGCATTGAAAGGATTACCTCCAGCTATAGCATCTACCCATGTTGAATGGTAAAAATTACCCATACCGTATGGAGTAGAATTGATGATGGCTGAACCTCCGGTGGAAAGCGTAGGGAAGGCAGCTGCCCAAATAGCTGAAGCCCACCGAACGATTGCAGCCTCATCAATTACCAGGAGAGAAAGAGATTCTGAACGACCGGCTTCGGAAGATGTTGGGATGGATTCTATGAATGAACCATTATCGAATTCAATCATAGAGGCAGAACCAAATTCCCCAGTTCTTCCGAACGATTGCAGCCTCATCAATTACCAGGAGAGAAAGAGATTCTGAACGACCGGCTTCGGAAGATGTTGGGATGGATTCTATGAATGAACCATTATCGAATTCAATCATAGAGGCAGAACCAAATTCCCCAGTTCTTCCGAACGATTGCAGCCTCATCAATTACCAGGAGAGAAAGAGATTCTGAACGACCG
>OGIF01000209.1_pt1 | contig 18820 bp, 19 predicted proteins | sample 1571711 | NCBI WGS metagenome assembly OGIF01 (sample SAMEA2581949, study PRJEB24529) | metagenome | biome: Human gut stool | place: China | collected 2011
CTTCATGTTATTATAGCGCCTCCATTTCAACTATTCCTCATTTTCTGATAAATTCCGATTGAGATTTCACCTGTTTTAAGAAATTTAATAACTGTTATATTTTGTTATTAAATTCTCCGCAAACCATTGATAACACTGGATTTGTCGCAGGTGAGCTTTCCCTTATTGTTTTCCTTGTGTTATATCGTCCCACCAGTGTTTACGAACTCTGATAAGGGAAAATACAAGGGCACAAGATGTCCGGTGGACCTCTGCTCTGTGCCGACCGAAGCGGCAGCGGAGACCAAAAAAATTATATAAAAAAGTATAACACAAAATAGAAGTGACATGGTGAACTGATTGAAATGCTTCTGATTTTTGTAGCAAATAATTGATTGAACGATAAGGAGATAAGATACGATGAGAACAATATTTGCAGAATATAATCCCGGACGAAACAGCATTGATGTTTATACCAGTGCAGACTATATGCTTCGCATTGACTGCTGGGAAGCAGAAAAGAATTTGAGAACCACACCCAGATCAGATTGTGCATTAAACACACTTGCTATTGATGAACCACTTGAATATGTACGATTATATTGGGACGGGAATATGCAGATGTGGGTAGATGCAGAAGATTCATTAGAACTATGGTGATTTTTCGACGGTGTGAAATTTTTTCTGTAAATTCAGATCTTCTATGATAATTGATGGCTTAACAGCAAATCTGAACGTACATTTACTCTTGATCATCCGGCTTATTTTCAACAGCACTAAGATTACCTTTTTTAATATTTTTTGGGATACTCCCTCCGTAACCGTCACATCAATTTTATACTTTACTTCGATTTAAACTTTTTCTGGTGGATTGACTGAAAGCCTGTCAATATCATTTTCCTCAACACCAGCCATTTTTGCTATCGTTAGCTTGGATATGCCATAATAGGAAACAAGCACTTCCAACTAATGCATTGATTTGATATTTTCCTTTTACCGAACCCTCTTATGCCTTAATATCAAAACTTGATCTATCAGGTACAGAAATACTCACAGATCCTGCTACAAGGCTTTGTGTCATACTTTTTACATCAGTACCAGTTACGGATAAGGTATAATCACCCGTTTCCTTTCTTTCTGCCGATTTTTCTGCACGTTTCTTTGCAGCTTTTTCTTCCTCTGCTTTTTTAGCAGCTCTTTTCTCTTTTACCTTTTCTTCTGTATCTCTGTTCTCTTTTGCTTTTCGTTCAGCATTCTCTTTCGCTATTTTCCCATCTGGATCATTTGTACCAGATATTGCCACCGAAATATTTCCGTTTTCATCAACCTTATAACTCAGATTTGTCAAAGTGCCCAAACATCCATTAACCGCACTTTTTGCACAATCTGGAATGGCTGCTAAGTTTTCCTCCAGATACTTTGCTTTTTCCGGATCATTCATACACTTCTGTAAAAATGCACTTGAAACGGATACTGTTGTCGGAACCCCTTGCATTGAAGTCGTTCCCGTATTCATATAATGGTATTTTCCTTGCAAGTATTTTGAATAATCATTTACATTGCTATACCCCGTCTTAATCTGCTCTGTTTTTGTCACACCGGGACGTGATGTTTTTAATTCAACTGTACTTGTTGTCACGTTGCCGTCTTTTGTATTCGTACTATCCTTTTCACTATCTGTTTTTTTAACAGTATTCTTGTAATTTGAAGCATAATACGATGTGCAACTACTGTTATTGATACCTGTAATTGCCATAATCCTACCTCCCTGTTATTGAAACTTAAAATAATTTCTATTATATTGAACGACTTGGATATTTAATTTCCGTTGATGTAAATTCATCTTCCGCCGAAACATTGATATGCCCACTGCTGTCAATAGCATACTCTTTACCATAAACGGAAAACGTATCTCCTTCTTTATATCCGATTTCTATCCAGTTTATATCATTTAACTGTTTTATCTTTGCGTCAACATTTATGGTCTTTCCTGATTCCTGCAATAAATAAGTGTATTTTCCTGCTCCCGCATCTATAGAAAAGAATCCCGGAGAAATCCCGACTTTCTCACAGACTGACAGTACTTCCTCATTACTGTAGAGATAACCCCACACACTCTTTCCCTGTGCCAGATCAGATAAAATATTACTTGTTTTGCGCATTTCCCACTTATAATTTGTCCCTTTTTGATTTGTATTCTCTGCAAGCAACGATTCCGAGGCTGCCCAGCCTATCCTTCCATTGTTGACCGTCCATGTATATTTACCGCCACTTGATGTTGTCCATGAATAATAACTTTTATTACTTAATACCAAAGAATTATTTGCAGCACAAATGCCTGACATGGTGCTTGTATTCATTTTCGGTACTGCATAATTAGGTACTACCTGTCTGCTCCCATTAAGGTCAAAGGAAATAACCCCGTACTCCTTAAAATCAGAATTATATCCACAGGAAACATTCTCCCCAAAATTGATTGCATCCAAAATAGCACTTGAATTATTATAGTTTACAAAATAATAAGCCAATTCACTGTTAGAAATATTCGCATTTTTATCTATCAGTGCAGCTATTGATTGCTTTTTGGTGTATTCCTGCCTCTGCTTGCTTTGAATATGTCAATAGCTGGTTTACTGTGTTTACATCTGTTACTGTCTTCATAATTATTCTCCAAACCCTTTTTCAACATTAAATGCCAAACATATGTTGTAATTTGCGCAGCATATTATTTACTCTGCTTTCAACAGCTTCTGGCTGATTCCTTAATTCATACCTGCTTCCATAGTAATCATTTAAACGGTCTTTCATTTCATTACAAAATAATTTTTGATCTGTTTTACCATTTAAAAACTGATTGCAAATACCACTTATCTCTTTCTTCTCATTTGCATAAAAAGCTGTCTCATCTGAGATTATTTCTGACTTGTACTTATAAGATTCTGTTTTACTTTCAATTCCAACAACCATGTAATCTGGTGTCATTTTCTCCATGATAGAATTACGTGCCGAATCATTAAAATGAACATATTCGTCAATCATGTCTGAAAAACCTGCTTGTAATTGCTCTGGAACATACATTTCATTTACTTTCCTTAGTCCCGATTCACTTGCACTTAACAAAAATACGGATTCATAGGAAGTTCCTCTATACCCCTCTTTGGCATTTAAAGAGTCCATATCTGCTGTCATTGTATTAATTTTCTCTTTTAAATCTTTCATTTCATCTTCTGTCAAATATTCAGAAGCATTTTCGTCCAGCCATTTTCCAAAAACCTCTGACTGATTTTCCAAACAGCCTTCAAACGCACTTTGTTCTCCAGAAATGGAAGTTGCTTTCAAATCTAATTTGAATAAATTTTCACATTTATATTCTGCTGGTATCTCTCTTATTTCTCCATTAATAGATGAAAAATGCATTGTATGAAAATCCGATACCTTATTACGAGCAGTCTCAACTAACTTTCTTGCTGAATCACTGATTTTCACATCATCCTCCGAAATAATATTCTGAGGAACAGTTGTTTTCTTCTCGACCTTATTTTTTATCATCTCAGGATTATTAATATACCTATTTCCTTGAACTTTCATAGCAACCTCCCTAAGTTAGTCCACACTTTCTATACTTCTTTATCTATCTTGTTCGATGTCAAAGAAGAATCCGTCTTAGAGTACGTACCATTATTGGTATAGGTTGCACTCGCCCGGTTTGCAGCATTCGATATACCAGTTGCTTTCTGCGATATTTTGCTTACAAAAGAATTATATCCTGTAAAGACCGTTTTCAGCGAACTGATATCTGCCTGCTTTAAAGCATCCTCATCTAATTCCAACTTGTTTCCTTTTCCTATGGTAATACCTATTTTGGCAAGCATATTACTGTTTTTGTCTGTCATTCCAGTCATCCATGAAGCATTTCGCAATACATCCTTTGTATTAGATTCTCCGGCTTCCTTAACTACATCATTATAATCTTCAACAAAAGATTTTACTGCCTTGGTGATTTTATCCCAGTCATAATCCTCTACCTCAATCTCTTCCCCCGTTTTTTCATCTTTCTTTTTTATTTTCTTTTTTTCCCAAAGAGAAGAGTCATTCAAAGCATCTGCTGATTTTTTCAGAGAATCTGCACTTGTTTTCATCAAGGTAAGTTTTTGTGAAGTATCACCTTTTCCCGATAATTTTTCAGCATCCTGTTTTGCATAATATGCTTTCATAAGTTTTCCATAGCTTCCATTTTTGATTGCAGCATAATCAGAAAGCATATTTGTATTGCCTACTGATGAACTATCTGACGTTCCACTAAACAACGCTGAAAAATCTACATTGCTGTTATATTTACTTGTATAATCACTAAAACTTTTGATTTCTGACATAACACCAGCCTCCTTTCCGAACTATAAACGTATATCGATCGGTGTATATACTACCGACTGTCCACTTTCTGATGCTGGATTTTTTATTGTTTCTGCTGTTTCTGTTTTAACATCTGCATTCTCTGATGCATCTGTTGCCGTATCTGCATTTTCCTGTGTATTCTCTGCTTTCTGCGTTTGATCCTTCTTTGTTTCTGCTGCATCTGTACGGTTGTCTGCCTTTGCTGCTTCTTCCATAGATTTATTTACATCTGAAAGTGAAGACATCTGTGATACTGTTGCAGACTGCACTTTTGCCTGCAAATCTGCCAGTTCTTCTTCTTTCTTTTCGGTATTGCCTTTTCCAGCATCCTGCTTGACTTCAAACTCAAGCACACCGGCTCTTCCTTCCATCTGTGTTGCCATACTACCCTGCACTTTTGCTTGCTTCATAGATGAATCTGCGGAAATCATTGCCCGCATACCTGCCTGTGACAAGCCTGTTCCTTTCTTTGCAGATGTATTTTTTGTACCAGCCACCATATCATCCATAGATGATTTTTTACTCTGCTGTTCCTTTCTCTGTTCAATCTGGTGCTGTCTTAACTGTTGATTGAGATTTGTAATTTCCTGTTGTATCTCCTGACGTTTCTTCATCTTATCCTCTAATGACAGTTCTTCATTTGATGATAAGTCCTGCAATTTCTGCTGTGCATTTGCAATCTGATTCTGAATATTTTTACTCACAGAATCATTCGCCTGTGCCATTCCCATTGCTCCTGTCTGCGTATTCGTTCCGTTAAATCCATTAATTTTCATCATTTCGTTGTCCTCCTTGAGCTAATACTCTGAAATCCGTTTCCTGAAAATCTGTATAACATGATTTCTCTTTATTTTTTCTTTCGGCATATCTTTCTTCACAATAAACTGTGATGTTGTGAACCGCCCTTTTTTCGTTGTGAAGCAGTCTGAAAATGCTTTTCAGACTGTCGCAGTGCTCCTCAAATATTGTTGCAAGCAACATATTTTCATCGCTACCTGCGCAAAAAAAGCACTACATATTTCTGTAATTTCTGTAATTTACAAAATACATAGTGCCAATTTATTTCTTTATTCTACCTGCATCATAATGCTAAGGATTACTTCCTCATTTCCCTGCTCCAAAGATATATCTCCCATATACATTCTGACAACCCGGCGAATGTTATTCAAACCCATTCCATGTTCCCTCCCAGATTTGGTTGTTTCTGGCAAATCGCTATCACCAAAATTAAGCTGACCCCAAAAACTGTTTTTTATGGTTATCATAAAGATACTGTTTTTCCGAAAAGAAGAAATGCTGATATACGGATCATCTCCACTTACATTTTCCATGCAGTTATTCAAGGCATTATTCATGATCACACTCAAATCAAATGCATTTAACTTCGTATTCTGCGGATAATGAAAATCCGACAGAAACCGAATCTGCCTTTCTTTTGCTTGTCTCAGCTTTTCCATCAAAATGACATCAATTACCGGACTTCCTGTCTTTATCTCCGGAGATACCTTGTCCCATTCATTTTTCAGATGTTCCAAGTATTCTGTAGCATCATCCATATTATTATGTGCCACCAGATGTTCCAGTGTCTGTATATGATTTCCCATATCATGGCGCATGGAGCGGATATCCCGATACAACTTTTCGACTTCCTCGATATGCTTTTTCATGTCACTGATCTGATTTAATACCAGCTCTTGTCCCCGCTGTTCTTCCTGCATCTCTTTCCAGTTTTGAAACATTACAATCACAACAAGAATAGCAACTATGGAAATCAGATAGTGTAAAAAGCTTAAAGCTCCATAAAATCCATATGTATCAATCAAGTTCTTTCCAGTATCTCTTTCGTATATCATGAGATAATATTGTAAAATGCCATACCCAGTGACGCCTACAAGTGAAGGTATAATAAGCATTACCATCTCTTTGACGCTCATTTCATCTTTTTTGTATATATACGCTTTATTGATCAGTCCTATTGCAACCGCAATAAAAGCAATACAAAGTACAATATCCAAAACTCTGGTTCCAACATATAGTCCGTATTGCAACCACACTTTTTCTGCACTCATATTCCGAAATACAAGTGCTTTTGTAACAAGATCATCAAGTCTGGCTGCCATTGCAACCGTTAACCATCGGATAGAAAAGAACGTAATTGCAAGAAATATTTTCTGATATATATTTCTTCTGTCCTCTACATACATTGCAAGAAACGCTGCTATAACTCCAATCAGATATGCGGAAAAATTATCAATCTGTGGCGGAATCATATATAAAACAAGCATAATCGTAATATAAACAATACTGACTGCCACAGCCCCTTTTTTCTTTTTTATATAGGGACAAACAAATTTTCCAAAATAGATTCCTGTAATCATAAGGAGTGCAATAACAGAAATTTTCGATGTAACCATCCAGCATTTTTCTACCAAACTCATCCGATTTCTTTTCCTTTCCTCTGATTATATTTCAAATATTGTTTTACAAACTCAGAATAATTCTGTTTTGCAATCAATGCGGTTCCATTTTCCATCGTCACACAATTTGCATCATATTTCTGAACATATTTGAAATGTACGAGGTAGGCTCTGTGTGTACGAAAAAAATCTGCTCCCGCAATTTCACTCAGTTCCTGCAATTTTCCATAATATTCAATATTCGTATCCCGTGTATGGATAATGACTTTTCGATTATATACCTCAGCATACACAATATCCTTCAAAAACACTTTCATATGGCTTCCTCCGGACTGCACCATCATGTATTTTTCATCCAATTGATTTTCAGAATATTCTTTAATGATTCTGACTGCACGTTTCACAACTTCCTCAAATTTTTCATCTGAAAACGGTTTCACCAGATAATGAAATGCTGCAACATCAAATGCCTGAAAAACATACTCCTCCACAGCAGTTACAAATATCAATACCATTTTTTCATTTTTCTGACGCAGAATCCTTGCCGTTTCCATTCCATCCATTCCTGGCATCTGAATATCTAAAAATAGAATATCCGGCTCACAACCACTTGCAATCAATTCATCACCAGATAAATATTTTTCTATTACTACATCCGGTAATAATTTCTTTATTTTTTCTTCTAATATCAATCCTATAGATTTTTCATCATCGCAGATTGCTATTTGCATCTTGTCACTTCCTTACTCACATACAATTATATTTATTATATCGGAAAAAGTCTTTTAATAGCTAGCCACCATGTTGTGAACCGACCTTTTTTTGTTGTGAAATAGAATATCACATATAACGCGTTATTTGCTTCCTGTTAATACACAAAAGCACTGTATCTCAAACTCTTTGAAATACAATGCTTCCCCGCATTTTCTATATCGTCATATTGATATTATTACTTTACTATACGACATGCCTCTGGGCGTTACTGTATCTATCAAAAAAGAAGCCAGCAGTTTATTCACACACTACTGACTTCCTATACTACTCATTTTATTTACTTCGCTGCGTCTCAGACAAGTTTTTCATTTTAAACACAACCTCTGTTTTCCCGCCAGCCTTTTACATACCACCTGATTCCAACATATCCCAGCAGCACTTCTTATATAACCCTGCAATCTTTATCCCGATTAATGCTAAAAGTATTCCTGCACCCATCAGACAGCCACCACAAACCAATATTCTTATCAGCCAATATCCAATTCCGGCAACGACTGGATTGGATATTCCATCACTAATCTGTGCCACATTCTTTCCTGTCAGTACAATCCAGCTAGCAATGGTCTGTATAAAAGTTGCGATTGTATCAAAGAATACCACGCAATCAGAAATAAATATTTTTGACCGTATCATCTGAAAAAGAGTAGTTGATACGGAATACCATATCAACAGAAATATCAATGCTTCATACATGACTGTTTTTGCTTTATATCTGCCTGCCAGTTTTTCTCTCTGTGTATCATACCTTTCCTTCGCTTACATATTAGATAAATGCATGTAAAACTTCTTTTACATAGCTTAATTGCGGTCTATTTAGCTTGTTTCTTGACTACTCAGGAAAAATATTTCTACCCTCGCCCCACCTGTATTTTCAGAATTTGAAAGTTTAATACCTCCACCATATTTTTCAGCCACAGTTTTTGCAAAAAATAGTCCCATCCCATAATGGGCTTCGCCATTTCTACTTGTGTCATCCATAAAAAACTGCTCTGTGCCATGCAATAATGCTTCTTTTGTAAATCCTGATCCGCTATCCTCCACAATGAATGTCAGCCGGCCATCCTGCTCCTTTGCGTCAATATAAATGATTCCATTTTCTTTTGTATGCTCCACTGCATTCTGAATCACATTCATTACGGCACGGAACATTGGATCATAAGCAATCGTTACCTTTTTATCACTTTGTCCCGCCTTCCAATCTATTTTCTGGTGATAGATTTCTACCAGTCCGAGTGCCTGTTCCTTTATATCTGCGAAAAAATCTTCTAACCTCACCGTTGTATAGGTAACATCACTGCAATTCCATGATTTTGTGACATCTATCAACTGTTTTACATAACTTTGTATCTGTGTTGTGCCGTTCAAAACATAAGTGATATTATTCTTCTGTTCTGTGGTCAGTTCAGTCTCTGAAAGTAGTTCTGCATTTCCCCGTACAATCGTAAGAGGTGTTTTAATATCATGCGCCAAAGCAGACATCTGTTGTTTCTTTTCCTGCTCTGTTTTCCACTGCTTTTCTAAAGATTCTCGCAATGCATCTCGCATATCATCGATTGCCGATAAACAGTCATCAAACTCTTTGATACCGGAACAGGATGTCTCATATTCCAGATTTTGATCCTTTATTTGTCCGATTGCGTCTAATACAGGCTGCATCTGCTTTTTGATTCTTTTTCCAAAACGTATGGACGGAATGATGATAATCGCTACCGCTCCAATCACAGACATAATAATCATCACATTCTGTGGTCCTATAAAATGCTCCCTCAAAAAAGCTGAATGATATTGAGGTGTCAGGCGATATTGCAATACAACATATTCATTTTCCCTTACAATTACTTTATAAAAATATTTCCCGGATGCGTTTCCGTGCTTTGCAACATTCCATGCTATCTGTTCGTATTGTTCTGACAGATCTCCACCTATTTTCTCTCCATTCTCTGAAAAGATTACATAATCACAAAGTGCGGGAATCATCTCAGCAGTCACTTTATCTGCACGTAGAATCGTATCATATGCTTCATTAATCTTTTGCTCTGCATAATTTGCCGGATAAATACAGCCCACACTAATCAAAAGGTACAGCAGCAGATAAGCAACAATCACCAAACCAACTAATGATCCAAGCATGACCAGTACATATCTCATAAAAATCCTGCTGAGTGCATTGCTTCTCTTTACTCTTCCCATTTATATCCAATCCCCCAGACTGTTTTTATCGGCATATAATCATAATCCGCAAATTTTGCTCTTATATTTTTGATATGCGTGATTATAGTACTGTCATTACTCTCATTATCAAAGCCAAAGACCGCTTCCAATATCTGTTCCTTCGAGAAAACCTGTCCTCTGTTTTTAGCCAGAAATTCACAGATTTCGTACTCTGCTTTCGTAAACGGAAGTTCTTTATCATCAATCAACAGTTTCTTTTGAGACATCTGAATGCAGACTCTCCCTAAAACCATCCGGACAGAATGTTCCCTGTGCTCTCTCCGTAGATGCGCGTTGATCCTTGCCCGAAGTTCCATCACTCCAAATGGCTTTGAAATATAATCATCTGCTCCTAAAGAAAGTCCGTTTACCAGACTGTTTTCCTCCGTTTTTGCCGTAAGAAATAAAATCGGACAATCCACAAGTGCCCTGATTCTTTTGCATAATTCAAAGCCGTCCATTCCAGGCATCATAATGTCCAGTAAAATCAGGTCATAACGATGTAATTCTTCCATATTAATTTTTAGTGGATTACTTACTTTGGTAACCAGATGTCCATCCTTATTCAAAATGCTTTCTATCATTTCCAAAATTGCCGGTTCATCATCAACTGCCAGTATTTTTGCCATAGTTTCCCTCGATTCTATTCCGATATTCTGTTTCCTTCCCAGTGGTTTACCCACCAAAAATAGTATACCATACTAATCCCTGTAAATATTAAGCAACCTGGTATGAATGACAACCATTCACCTACACTAGTTTCTCCCAATACAGATTGCAGATAAGTATATGGTACTCTACCCGTCCAGCAGACAAATACATATTTCCACACATAATCTCCAAGTCCGGTAAGCATCAATGCACTAATTAGTCCTGATATAATCCCTGCTCCAATGGATACCCCTTTTCCAAACTGAAAAGCCAGAATCAGCTGCCACAGATAAAGTGGAACACTGCTTCCCCACAGCAGCAATGCTGCAAATATACATCCTTTCATGATTTCGATATCGCTTGATGCGATTCTTCCAAATCCAATTCCGAATATGATTGCTGTCAATAGGATAGAGCACATACACAGAAGCAGTAGCATCAACAGTTTCGATAAAAATGCTGCAGGTTTATCCGGTAAAGACAACAGATTTTGAAAATCACCTGCATTTTGTTCCTGTTCCATCACACTTGCTGTAAAAATTCCAATAAGTACCGGAAGTCCTGCTCCTATTGCCTGATAAAATGCAATCACTTTCATATTTTCATTCCATGGTGAAAAAAGGTAATATATTAAAAATATAACGCTGGTTATAATCGGAATCAGTAAGTGTGCCAGAATCACAGATGTTCCTTTCATCTTTCGCAAGTCTGCATTAAGAGATCTTCCAATCATCTTATTTCACCTCTCTTCTCTCAAACCATTTCAAAAACAGAACCGTTACAAAAACAAACCAGATGATTGAGAGACACATTCCCGGAACAATGACTCCCGTATCCAAAAGAGGATTCCCTGCTTCTGCGGCAAGTCCATTTGGTAAAACATGAAGCAACGGGCACATGATTCGCATAGGAATTGCAGATACAAGTACATACCAGATTCTGGTTTGTGATATTACCACACCGCTGACGGTAATAAACAGGCAGACGAACAGGTTTACAATCATTCCAAATCGTTCACTTAAAAATAAAGCTACCGGAATCTCCCATAACTCAGAAACCGTCAGAAACAATACTGCAATCAACGCTCCTCCAACTGGAACATGTGTCGTTAGAAGAAAGCCTCCAAGCGTTGCTCCTGCAAACACAATCACATTAGAAAACAAAATCATGTACCCAATATAAATAATTTTCCCCAGCAACAATTTTCTTCTGTCTGTCGGAATAGTCATTAAATGATAGTATTTTATCTTTTTCTCCTGCGCCACAGAAAGATAACAAAATAGAGCAATCATCCCCGGCAGCAAAAGTGTATACCACCAGTTCCAAACACTTTCTGCATAAGCATTTGTCATCCCAAGAGTAAATATAAATGCCATGACAAATGTAAGAAGAGGAAATCCCCAGATAAACTTTTTTCGCATGGTTCTTTTGGCTTTTTGATGTTCTGCTTTTATAATATTAACCATGGATTTCACCTGCTTTCTGGTTTTTTCTTACCACATTCATAAACAAATCTTCAAGATTATCTCCCTGCTTTAATGCTCCTTCGTATCCTAAGATTCCACCTGAAATAATCCCGACTTTATCTGCAAGTAACTGTACCTCTGAGAGAATATGACTGGAGAGAATTACAGTGATTCCCTGTTCCGGAAAAGACCGGATCAGCTCTCGTAATTCCTCGATGCCTATTGGATCTAATCCATTCGTAGGTTCATCCAATATCAAAAGTTCCGGTTCTCCAAGCAATGCCATTGCAATGCCTAGTCTTTGCTTCATCCCCAAAGAAAACTGTCCTGCTTTCTTCTTTCCGGTGTTTGTAAGTGATACAATCTGCAAGACCTCATCAATTCTGTTTTCATCTGTACCAAGCAATAATTGTCTTACCTTCAAATTCTCTCTGGCGGAAAGATTTTCATAAATAGGCGGATTTTCAATTAACGCTCCTATTTTTGATAAATCTTTCCTATCCAAAAGTTTTCCATCAAAGTAAATCTTTCCTGCAGTTGGTTTCATCATACCGGTCAGCATTTTCAATGTGGTAGATTTACCAGCGCCATTCGGTCCAAGCAGTCCATAAATCTGTCCCTTTTCGATATTAAGTGAAACATTATTTACCGCTTTCTGCTTTCTAAAATATTTACATAGATTTTGTGTCTGCAACATCATTTCCATCTTTACTATCCTTCCTTCCATATTTCATTTCTTACTGAAATATAATCTATCAGGGAAAAATAAAGATTTGATGAAGATTTATTCCCGTATGGAATAAACCATCAATTGAATATCATTATCAGAACTCGGCTTTCCACTGAAATCAGCAAAGCTGTTACAAATACGAAGTCCTAATTTACAGAATATCTCCGTGATTTCATCCAAACTATATAACCTTATAGGATTTTCTTCTTTCATTTCAGGCTTATAAAGTGTTTCTCCATACATATAGTCTACCTGCCCATATATCAGCGTTTTTCTATCCTTCTCCCATTCAAAAGCAGATAATGTAAGTCCCTTTTCTCCTGCATCCCATAACTTGCAACCTTCTTGTGCTTAGAGTATATGAAGTTTTGGCTTTATCTTGTAGTTTGCGAATATCCGTATAAATAGAAAAAGCCCTTTGAGAAAAGGATTTCTCCTCTCTCAAAGGGCAAGTTGGCAAACTGGAATTTATCTATTTTGTTGCCACAATACAAAGCCAATGATTTTTGGCATCGGCATATGGTTTTATTTCCATAAAACCTGCTTCTTTTAAAGCGGTGATAAGTTGATCGCAATTATAAATCTTCATACCATCAATTATCTTTGTCCATTTATCGTCTGAGGCATTCATTCCGTCGCTCTCGTTACAAATCAGGAAGGTTCCTCCGTATTTCAAAACACGATTTACCTCAGAAAAGCATTTTTTCAGTTCTGGCCAGAAGTAAACCGTCTCAAAAGCTGAGACATGATCAAAATTTGCATCTGGAAATGGGATGGCAGATACATCTCCCTGAACGACCTTGCATTTTCCCTGTTGAATGGCAGCAGCGTTCAATTTTTGAGATTCTGCCACACTAACCTCCGAATAATCCAATCCTGTCACATGGCCCTTCCTGCATTTGTTCAGCCAGACCGCAATGTTTGCACCACCTCCGCATCCAACATCCAGCACCTCAGCGTCCGGATTTACAGAGATATTCGAGAACCCCCATTGCGATAGCCTGGAGTGGCCGCTGTTCATCATCTTTGTCATCAATTTTCCGCCGAATCCTTGTGGCTTACGGGTATTTTCAAAAAAGCTCATTGAAATATTCCTCCTTCATATTTCGATTTTTCCAATTCTACAAGCTGAATTTTTACTGTCTGCTGTACCTGAAATCACAATATTTGGCTCCCTCGGCAATAGTCCCCGTTCTCACAAGCTTCATGTTCATAATATCGGCAAGCACAAAGTCCATACGACACAAGTATTGTGCTAATTCCGGGCATCCCTCATCATTGCACAACTTACAAATTCCACACTCAAGATAATCATATCCAAGATCATACTCGTCATTTCCCGGTAATATATCAACCACCCAGTCATTTTCATATTTTCTCTTATGACTTTCTTCGGACCACTTCAAACGTCCTTCCATCTTCTTAGGCGACAGATAGCTTTCCGCATCTCCCATCACTTTCCTGAATAAAGACGAAGCACAAAGTCCATCTCTGAATATCTGGTAGTTCTCCTCCGGCGACTTACCTGTGCTGCGGTTCATTGCAATAAAATAGCTTCCCATTACATAACTGCTCACGAGCCTTGAGTTGCCAATTTCTTTCGCCCTGTTCATAATTTCTTTGTGCGTCTTTATTATTTTCTTTGCGGTATTCTTTTGAAATCCACGCCTTTTTAGTTCAGCCTTAACCGCACTATGATAGAACTTACTTACTGATAATACCCCGATAGAATTTTTCATATCAAGTGCACCTCCTATAATCCACACTTTGCACAAGTTAGTTGTCATTAACCAATGTTTACTATACGATACTTTTTAATCAAAGTAAAGCGGACTTATCTCCTTTCTTCTTCTCTCTTCTCCAAAAAAGACCGACGCATAAAGCTGCAAATACAACAGTCACAATTACAAGTATTGGCATTATCACAACTTCCACAATGCAGACAGTGATTCTGATGGATTGCTGATATCAAAATAATCGCCCTGTGCCTCATACAGTTGAAACACTTCGATTGCGTCTTTCGTATCTCCCGGATAGATTTAGTCTTTCCTGTTCCATAAAACTCCTTGATATTAAAAGTGGCTGTGCTAAAAAGCATAGCCACCATGAAGAATCACCAGAGGTGATTCTTACGCTTTTACGACCTCCACTTATAGGTAGGACTCACCTTTAATATTAAAAAACAAAAAAGCCTGAAATAGTCAATAGATTTTCGGAAACCGTTTCAAATAATTTTGTCGTTTCACACTGTTCTGCATCTGCTGACCTGTTATCATTGCATTACACTATTTTTGTCCATTTCCGGGTTTCAGGGGACAGCTTCCTCATAATTTTTCAGCGTTTCAAGAGCATTTTGTATCCGTTCGTCCGTGGAAAAAGATATGTCTTTTATCCCAAGCATGCCGATAATCGCCTCGTCCACAGCCGCCAGTGAGTGGATCGCAAGCCATGTATCTCTTATTATCTGAACTGTTTCTTCACCCAAAACAGCATAATTCTGTTCTTTCAGGTATCGGCGGGAGAGTGCGTCCGCAAATAAAGATGTTTTGTCGAACAGGCAGATAAGCAGTTCCCCCTTTGTCACGCAGGCTGTATGCAGAACATGAGAATCAATGCAGACGCCATCTGCCTCAAATTCATAATGATTCACACTGCACCTTACTCTTTGAGAAACTCCAATAATCATGTGAGACATAAGATGTCTGTGTTCATCCGGTTCGTGGTAGGCTGCGTTCAGATATAGTCTGTCATATTGAAATAAACATTCTGTCATGAATGGTTATCCTTTCAAATTGGAATTTGCGTTACAGAAATTCCTTCCAAAAATCATAAATTATGTGTGCAAGTTCCTTTGGATTATCAACATTAACCTCATGGGAAGAATCTTTAACTATTTTGAATTCACTTTTTCTTATACTCTGACTAATTTGTTTAGCACTTTTCATATTCGCTTTATCTTTACTTCCGCACAATATTAGGCTTTTGCAATTAATTTTATCCAAACCGTTTTTTATATTGTGATTGCTCATTGAGTTTACTAAAGTAATAAAATCTTTTTTTGAACAGCCCATATCATTAAATTGTGAGTCTGGCATGAAGTGAAATATCATACTTTGTATTTTGAAAAGAACTTTGGGTATATCATAAGGAGTTCCAATGATAATAATAGAGTTTACTTTTTCTGGATACTTTTTTACATAATCCAATGCCAATATTCCACCTAATGAAAGTCCACATAAATTAAGTTTTCCTTCCTGATTGTTACAGAAATCAGAGAAAGAAGAAAATATGTTTTGATAATCATTGCTATTGCCACTTGACATTTTAAAAAGTGCAGGACAAAGAACATCTATATTATCTATCTCTAAAAATTTGATGGTTTCATTCCAACTTTTATGATTTTGCCCTAGCCCATGAATTAAAATATTCTTCATAATGCTCCACCTTTACAACTTAGAATTATCATCTTAGTTCATCCAACATTTGAAACATTTCATTTCCACTATCCATATTAATTTTTATTATACGCCATCGTATACAGTGAAATGCCATTTTTCAATTTTTTCTCGCCACATAGTTCCATTCCACATCGAGTATATTTTTTTACTTTTAACGGCGTATCAGTATCCAGAATACAGGGAATATCCTTTGTGTCCGCCTCGGCAAAAGGTTGCTCCAAAATTTTGCGCATATATCCTTTCCCCTGAAATTCTCGCAGGACAACAACCATGGATACTGCAATATAGTCATGCTCTTTTTTGAAAATCTTCGCATACTGTTCGTCTCCGCTTTGTGCCATAGCTATCAGTGCCTTAAGCGGTAACTCGCATAAAAGTCGCTTGATCATATGTAAGGTCGGACCCATTGAAGGTTTTGCCCTCTTACTCCAATAAGCAAGATATCCCTCTCCTATTTCCGATGTGGTATACAGAGTTCCTGCTCTGTAAAACCATTCCGTCATAATCTCAAAGCCTTTTATTGTTTGCTCTCTTGTGAGCATCGTAACAGTTCCGGCTTTTTCATCAGCAAATGCCTCACCGATTCTTCTGCCAATGTCTGCAATTTCTTTCCTTGATTTATTTTCCACTTTTATCATGGATATTCCTCCACCAATTCCTATTTCTCAGTTTCAAAAATTGGAATTGTCATATTTTACTGATCAATACCACGATTCCGGCTACCACAAGTGCCACAAGCATATATACCACTGTAGCCGCTCCTCGTTTTATCAGTACTGTCTTCCAGGACTTAACATAAGAAACATCTTCCATACCTTCTATATGCCAGATTTTGCTGTGCCCTACCCATAATCTGTCAATCACAATCCCATCAAACCAGTTCATAATTACAAGAAAAAGAAAGGATTGAAAATATGCTGTTTTAAAATCCGTAACATGATTCCAAATGGAAATAATCAGAATCAGAGCTACAAATATGATGACACAAAACGGAATCATAAACCACTTTGATTTTTTCATAACCGTTTCCTTATTGGCAATTCCGCGTTTTTCTGCTTCTTCTATATATTCTTTTGGATAAAAGTATAAGCAATTAAGCCCATCGTTCTTTACTGCACATTTTATCAGCATAACATACAATAAACAATACAATACGTTCTGTAACAACAATAACATGATTCATTCCTCCTACAAATTGTTAAGGAAACAATCGGAGTTGGTGTAAACGAAAAAGCAGTCTTGCGGTTTTATCAAACTGCCCTTTCGTTTACATCAATTTCGATTTTTCCTTGGAGAACAAAGTCGCGTCCCTTTCGCCACTATCTATGGGAATTCAATCTTTGCTCTCTTTTATAAGTTTATCATATCTCGTGTTTTATTGACAGCTGGCTTTTGCCAAAAGAATTATTTTTAGGCATGACAAACAAACTCCCTTTGCGGAAGTTTTTTGAAGTATTCAGTTGTATATTTTAACATCTCATATGCACTAAAACAGATGGTGTATGCTTATCTGGAAGATGTGGAACCATTTTTCCTCCACAGGAAGAACACCTGCATACATCTATGTTATATAGCAGCTTTATCATTTCAGCGGCACTTCGATTTTTCAATGCAGAAATATATTTTTTACATCCAAGCAGATTTCTACAGTGCGTCATCTTTTTGCTCTTGTTTCGGCACGACAGCAAACCATAGTGCCGGATTCTGACAAAACGTTTTGGAGGAACATGCATTAAAAATCGACGGATGAATTCCTCGCCCGGAACTGTTTTCTCTTTCCACTGACCTTTGTTTTTATAGTCTTTTACAGCATATGTAACAGTTGCTTACGTCATGGACTTGATCCGATGATTACTGATTGCTATCCTGTGAGTATATTTCCCAAGATAATTTATGACTGACTGTGCTCCATTAAATGTTTCCTTACAATAAGCAACCCAGTCTTTTTTATAGCACTCATTGAGAAGTTCTTTGAAACAATAGTGGTTTTGATATTTCTCCGCTGTACCATGAAACTCAAGCTTTGAATCATTCCACAGGCTTTTTAATTCGCACAAATATTTCCCACGGAACACTTTTGCAATGACCACATGCGGGAGAAAAAACTTTCCACCGGTATCTTTCCATTTCTCCACACTTGAGAACAAATCAATCTGTTCCCAATAATTATCTGTTACTAGGTCTGCACCTCGGACACCAACACTGCGGATTGGTTTGCTCCAGTTATAGTTTTCCTTAAATATCTGATAAGCATATGCAGCTATCTCTCCGGTGATATTCGTTGCATGATCAATCTTTTTCTGACGGGTAAAAGAGAATAACTCATTATCCCTGACACTTATCTCAACCACTCTGCACCGGAATCCATTCTCACGAAGTCTTGCTGCAACACTCTCAGCCAGAATATAAAGAACAATCTTTACATCCTCATCGCATAATAAATCCTTTGGTGTCGTTGTGCTGTTTCCCACCGATTTGATTGGAGCGTGGGTATTCTCCAGCTTGACAGGTGAATCATCATAGCCATTAGCAAACGACCATATCCTTATCTCACTCAATGAAAAGTATGCACCTATCAAGGTTAGTGAAAACGACCGCTTAGACATATTTGGAAAAGTTCTTGGAAAATCTGATGCTTCTGCTATTACAGGACATTGCCGATAAAATTGCAAGTCCTTTTTATCGGACACATTATTTTGCATAATTGAAAATAAGAAAATATCTATAGAACTGAAAGAA
>OGIF01000211.1_pt1 | contig 18790 bp, 9 predicted proteins | sample 1571711 | NCBI WGS metagenome assembly OGIF01 (sample SAMEA2581949, study PRJEB24529) | metagenome | biome: Human gut stool | place: China | collected 2011
TAATCATTTTCCATCAGTTTTCCACCTTTCTGTGTCTACTTTTTGAGGGGCAGCACCGGTACCTCCAATGAATTAAAACGGCACAAACTATCATAGGCTGCTTGAGGATGTGCTTCCATCAAGCTGTCTATAACCTGTAATCTCTGCATTTGTACCCGATTTTCGGTACACCCTACTAATATATATAATAAGGTGAAGAACACGGAATATCTCAACAACACGAATTCTCTTCTCTTCATTTTTATCATTTTTACTCTCTAAAATACCATTCATCAAATAAACAAATCATCCAGAGTTACTGAAGCCCTGAATATATCGGAGTATTCATTACTCACCAGTTCTGAATTTCCCACATACGTAAGGAGGAATGTCTTGGTAGGGTTCTTTTCTTCCAAAGCCTGCAAACGGCTATTCAGCACCTGAGCATAGCCCTTGGTAACGGCATAAGGAGCCTTATAAAATTTCATCTCACAAACATTCACCACATCATCAGCCCTGTCTATCAGCAAGTCAATCTGCATGCCATCAGCCTCCTCGCTTCCTTTCACTATAAGCGAAGATTCCTGCGAAGATACTGCACCTATATGAAGAGCATATTTTATCTGTGAAATATGCTGCAAACAAACCTCCTCGAAAGCAATGCCACGCCATGAGGCAACATCGCTTTCCTTCAAATGCTGCTGCCAGTAATCAGTTTGATTTACAGCCTTCTTCTCCTTAAAATGAAGCCAGAACCAGCAAAAGGAATCAATAAGCTTATAATACTCCTCTCGCTGACTGAAACCGAAAGGAGTATATTTCACCACAAAATCACTACCCATCAAGGCTTTCAACATCTTGGTAAAATCACCATTCGGATTCATACCGATATGTTCTGCTATCTCCTTACGAGTGAAACCAGCATGCCTGGTACCCAAAAAGCGGATAATCTTCATACAGTCTTCGGCATGATCAAACACAGAATTGAAAAGCCTGTCAAACTCATCCCCTAACTTCGCATTGCGGACAAAGAACAAGGCATCTATGTTCTGAGCCAGACTACAGGAAGGATTAAAGAAATTCATATAGAAAGGAATTCCGCCCATAATCATATAAGCCTGCGTAATATTATAACGGGACATTCTGATGCCACGACTCTGATAAAACTCCTCGCATTCTTTCAATGAAAACGGCGACAGTTTGATTTCGCCTGTCAAACGGCCATATAATCCTCCTTTATTATTGATTAGATTATCAAGCATCCAGGAGGTGGCAGAACCACAGACTACGAGCAACAGATTGTGGCGCATATTGCCCCAACCATTCCAGAATGCCTCTAATGCCGTAAGAAAACCAGAACGTGCCGTATCCATCCATGGCAATTCATCAATAAACACCACCTGTCGGGACCCATTATCGCAAGTTTCCAAAAAACGTTCCAGCAAAAAGAAAGCCTCCATCCACGACTTAGGTTGTGCAATATCCTCCATACCATGACGAAGAAGCGAGAAATAGAAATTCTGCAACTGGTCTTTCAAGGTTACCTTCCGACGACGGTCGTAAGGCGACAATCCTGTATGATGAAACACCATATCATCGTGAAACACCTCATCAATCAAGAATGTTTTACCGACACGGCGACGCCCATACACAGCCATAAACTCAGCCCTACCACTTTCGTAGCAACGCTTCAGTTCTGCTATTTCCTTTTTTCTACCTATTATTTCACACATAATCATACCCAATTGGTTCGCTGCAAATATACAACTAATTTCGGAAATAGCGAAAGAAAACAGCGCTTATTTCGCTACGAAAACGTTTTTTTATCGCTCGTAGCGGAATAAACGCTGTTTTAACTTAGTTTTAACACTTAAATTCTATACTCATAGAAATCTAATTGACAGCACCCAGCGCACTATCAGCGATTGGAAGATTAAGGAAGAATAAAGAAAAAATCCGAAACAGAAGCTTACCAAGTTATCTGTTTCGTTTTTTTTGATGCTTATATAGTTAGGATGAGCCGAGTACTTCGAGCCGACTTGATTTGTTTAAAAAACTAAGTCATAGTTTTCTCCCTCACAACTCACGGTTTCTTTCATCATAACTCATAGGTTTCTTTCCAGCATCTCATAGGTTTCGGCACCATATCCCATGGTTTTCAAGCAAAAAAGGGCTAAAAAAACAACACGGACAAATTGAATTTGTCCGGACAAATTATCCACAGTCTTATAAATTACTTATTTTCAACAACTTACAAGCTACTGGACAAATGAGCCGGACAAATTCAATTTGTCCGTGTTTTAAAAATAAAGCGTAAGCGTCTCCACTTGCCGATGTTCCCGAAATTACGTCACGACGTAACATCTGAGGCGTCACGACGTAGCAATCGACGCGTCACGACGTAGCGACAGATACGTCGCGACGTTATTCCAGCGTCAGCCATCCATCTTCTGTCCAGTTGATTTTCTTCTGAACCAGGATGCTGGCGCCATTCTTTGGCACGCTGTAACCATGGCAGAAGAAGAAATCGCCATCAGGGAAAGAGTAGGCAGAACAATGACCCATCGCCTCATATTCTTTCTTATCGCCTTCCAGAATCAGCGTACCACCGCCATTGCGCATGTCTCTGCCTGCCTTATCCAAATAAGGACCGGCAACCTTCTTGCTTCTGCCCACGGCAACACGATAGTTGCTCTTGATGCCACGGCAGCAGTAATCCCAGCTCACGAAGAGATAGTAATAACCACCATGCTTCATGATGAAAGGAGCCTCGATGGCATTGGTGCCGGCAAACTTGGAGGTAGGATTCGGCTCTGCAGAAGTATCGCCTACGGCATGACGGCGGGCGATGGTCTGAGGCTTGGCGCCCTTCTTGACATGCATCGTCTTCTTATCCAACTTAATCAGCTGGATGCCATCCCAGAAAGAGCCCCAGGTTAGCCAAGGGTTTCCCTTCTCATCAACGACGAAATTCGGATCGATGGCATTCCAGTTGTCTCTATCGCCCTTGGAGGCGACGAGGCAGCCCTCATCCTTCCAGCCATTCTTGTCAGATAAGGAAGTATTGCTCAGCAAGCCAATGGCAGAAGTATTCTTGCCAAAAGTAGAACAGGAATAAGCCAGATACCATTTGTTCTTAAAACGGATGACATCCGGAGCCCAGATATGCGTGGTAAAACCCGGCACAATATCATGCGTCCATGCCGGAATCTCGCTGTTCTTGAGCACGCCCTGAGGAACGATGGTCCAATGCTTGCGGTCGGTGGAAGTCATCTGCGTGATGCCATGCCCCGTGCAGTAGAGATAATACTTGCCATTCTCATACGCCATTACGGGGTCGTGGACAAAAGGAGTATCTACCACTATCGGTTCCTGCGGAGCATTCTGTGCCATCATCTGGCAACCACCTTTTACAACAGGAGCAGCAATGAACATTGCTGCTCCCAATAGTATTTTAGAAATCTTCATATAATTACACCTTATTATATATAAGAGAATTACTTGTTCACAAATTTCTTTCCGTTCACAATCACTACACCCTTGTAGCTCTTGTCTACCTGCTGACCGGAGAGATTATACCACTTGCCATCATCCTTCTTCTGGATGATGATTGGGTTCGAGATGCCTGTAGAAAGGCTTGAGCCGTCGATGTAAGACTTCTCGTTCACGAAGAAGAGGACAATCTTAGATGGCTTAGCCGTCAATGTGGTGGTATAGGTATAATGATATACCTTGTTGGTTGTAGTCGTGATGGTAGATTCCATCTTGAATACGCCTGCAGCAGTCAAGCTAACAGTCATATCAACCAAAGAGCCATTCATATCCTTTATGAATACATTCATTTCGTCGCTCGTATCAAAATCATCGGTAAATCCTTCTGCATTGTGGTTAGCTCCCCAACCGAATTTATCGTTACGGATTACGAAGTACTCTTTATCTACTCCATAGCCAGCATCCTCACGCTTTATCTGAGTAGCCGCCAAGCACCAGTTGTTCCATACCGCAGACATATCACTATAGTTATAGAACTTGAACTGTATCTTCTTGCCAGCCTGCAACTCGTAGTAAGGAGAGAAGTTTGTCCACCAGCCTGAAGTTGTATTCTTCTGTGCAGAAACAGGATAGTAAACCGGAGTCGTTTCCTCTGCCTCAGCATCGATGTTCAGGGTATAATCCTTAGTATATTCATAACCGTCCTTGCTGACAGTCATGGTCATGGTTACCTTACCCTTGCCCTTCACTACGCCCTCATCGGTCAGAATAGAAGGATTGCTTGACTTCCATGAAATGGTAGCACCGAGATGCCCCTCTGTTGGGAGTTTTGGCTTTGAATTCAAAGTTGCACCATCTGCAAAAGGAACACTGGTCTTATCCAATGTATATTTGATAGCCGCCTTGGCATCAGCCTTGCTTCCCCAGATACTCAAACCGCGAGTCTGCAAGCTGGCACCACCTGATGTAGCCAAACCGTCAGAAGAACTGAGGGCTGTAAAGCAGAGTGCCTTGATATTGGTATAATCGATGGTCTGCTCGGTAAGCACACCCTTGAACTTCACCTCTGCATTGGCTGTAGCAACACCCTTCAAGGTAAGATTGATATAGCTTGTACCGCTCACCAGTTCCCATTTACCGGTATACTCGCCTGAGATAGAACCATCGGCATTGAGATGGATGGTAACAGGTTTCTCATAAGCCATTGCCGCTGTATTCTGACGGTAAGGATGAGCTATGATCTGATAATCTCCCTCTACCTCTGTTGCATCATAGAGCTGCTGGGTAGCAATATCATTATCAGTATAAGTTTCGCCGCTAAACTCGTAAGGAGCAGCAACCAGCCAACCGTCCTGGTTAACGAAGAGCTGATGTACACGAACCTCATGCTCCTCATCTCTGTTCATGAAGCGGGTATGGTAAACGATGAGTGCACGTCCCTTATGGTCTACAATGGCTGAGTTATGTCCCTGAGCCAGTTCGGCATTAGGCATGGTTTCCCACTGGTAGTTGCCGAAGAGTTTCACACCCTCGTCGCGCTTGGCATCGCTACCGAAGTTGAGAATATACTTGCCATACATGGCATCAATGCCCGTTGAAGTAAGACAGTCCTTATAAGGTCCGTCAGGTTTCTCCGAACGGAAAACACGAATCTGATAGCCACCAGCAGCCGTCAAACCACCATAACTCATAAAGAGATAGTAGAACTTGCCCACCTTCTGGATATAGCTTGCCTCGCCGGAAACATAATATCCACCGGCAATCTTCTTGCCGAAATAAGGATCACTGGTACAGTTGGCATTGGCACCCCCAGGAGTTACCGTCTTACCGCTTATCTGATAAGGGAAAGTATAGGTGTAGTCACGAAGACCATTGGTCTTGTCGAGTCTGATTATAAAAATACCACCCGACCACGAACCATAGCTCATCCAGAGATTGTCATCATCATCATAGAATACGCATGGGTCGATACAGTTAGGCCAGAAAGAGCCCCAACTATCACCCGTCTGATAGCGGGCAGGCAGAGAAGTTTCGCCTGTAGCTACAGCCAGGTCGGTATGCTTCCAGTCATCATCAGCAGTATAGGCATTATGAGCGAATGTGCCCTGGAAGCCCGAGAATACCACAGGTCCCTGATAGGCCCAAGGTCCTTCCAGGTCATCGGATGTGAAGCAGACAATGGAAGAGCACCAGTGGTCACCATTCAGACTCATATACATACACCACTTCTTCATGGTCTTGTTGTAGATGACATCAGGAGCCCACTGCATACCCTTCACGGTATTGCCCTTAAACTGCCATCCATTGGCATCGAAGTTGCCGAAAGCCACTTCCTCGCCCTTATAGTTCTTCACCTTTTTGATGACGTGAGTGGCGTAAGCATCTTTAAAATTAATCAGTTTACCATTCACGTCAGCAAAAAGACTGTTGCTGGTTCCGGCATTCTCCTCACCAGTTTTGAAGGTGTTCCATATCTGATAGTTGCCCGTAGCATAAGTCTTGGCTCTGCCAAGATGCGTACCGTAGATATAATATTTAGGGTTGGTGGTAGAGCCCGTAACATCCATCACGATAGAAGGGTCATGCACAGCGATGCGCCCTGTTATCGTTTGGGTAGCGTATGCATTAGCCAGATCATTATCGCCGACAGGCGTCTGAGCCATAGCTCCGTTCATCGCCATCAGACTCATGATAGAAAGTAATAACTTCTTCATACGATTTCAAGTTTAAGATATGATTTTTTTAAACCAAGGAAGGTCTATGGTGTTTTCGCCATAGACCTCACCTAAAATATATAATGTATATTGACAAAGATTACTTGCCGGTTGTTTCACCCTCAGTAGTCTCGCCACCTTCAGTGTTATCTCCACCCTCAGTGGTGTCGTCCTTCTTTGGAGCATCTGAGAGTTCCCAACCTGCATTCTGTCCTAAGTTAGGATTCTTCTTGTAAGTGTCGTCAGGCACTGGGAAGTAATAATTCTTAGGAGAAGAGAACGCACGGGTAGGATGGGTATTATCATTGCGATAAGTATATACCTGGCTCTCATCAGGAGTAACAACAACGCTATAGATGTTGTAAACCTGCTTGTAGCGTGGCTCACTCTTTTCTGTAGCAGCACTCTTGCCATCAAACAACTTCCAGCGGCGCTCGTCGAAGAAACGGTGATCCTCGAAAGCCAACTCGATGCGGCGCTCGTTGCGGATACGCTCACGAAGCTGTTCCTTGGTCATACCCTTGTAAGCAGGCATACCCACACGGGCACGAACCTGGTTTACATAGTCGTAGGCAGCATCAGGACCCTTTGCCTCATTCAAAGCCTCAGCAGCATTGAGCAGAATCTCAGCATAGCGGAAGATAGGGCATGCTGTGATATAAGTGGTAGGGTTCTTGAAACTCATATTGTGAACGAACTTCTTAGAATAGTAACCGGTTGTAGTACCACCATGAAGTTCCTGATAGTCCTTACCGCCAACAGAAACATCAACGGCACGCTCCTCATCCTGGCTCTTGTCACCCCAGATGCTTCCCTGATGGAAGATGGTCTGCTCCAGACGTGGGTCACGGTTCTTGTAAGGATCCTGGTCATTGTAAGAAGGATCCTGGTCGATAGGAAGACCATTGATGGTCTCGTAAGAATCAACCAGATTCTGTGTAGGGTTTACACGACCGGTAGAGTTCACATTACCCGAGAAACCACAAGGAGTGTTGAACATCTCAATTTCTCGTGTATTCCACTCACTGCGGCTGAGGATATACTCAGGATTCAGGTGAGGAGTACTGGTGAAGCACTCGTAGTAGTTCTTGTTTGGGTTGTTATCATCTGTTGTGTAGAGACGGTAAGGATTGGCAGAACTCTTATTGGCATTGATGAAAGCAAGGGCTGCATCAGCAGCTTCCTGCCACCAGGTAACATCATTTGTAGGATTGTTGAGTGCAGAAGCACGATAGAGCAATGCTCTTGACTTCAATGCATAGACAGCAGCACCATTGATACGTCCCCAGTTCTCATTCTCATTGCTGTAACGGAATGGGAGTGCACCACTCTGGATGATGGCATCGCATTCATCAGCAACCCATTTCAATGCTTCAGGAGCTGGAGTACGGGTGATAGAAGCAGCCTCAGCATTATCCAACACATGATCTTCGATAGGTACTGCACCGAAATAGCCAATCATATCGAAATGAAGGATGGCACGAATGAAACGCGCCTCTGCCTTGTAACGATCGCAGAGTTTGTTGTCGTCACCGCTCTTCTCAGCATTTCCGATTACGCTCTCACGTGCCTTTGAAATAAAGTCGTTGCAGACACGGATTCCCTTCAGATCGTTGCTCCAATAACTATTGGCAAACCAGTGGTTCTTGGCATCGTATGAATCGTTCAACACACTGTGATAGTAATGCACATTCCAGTAAGAAAGGGCATTATCGGTCATACAGTCACGAGAAGCAGCACGGAACTGACCATCGGTATATCCCGCAAAGGCATCAGGCAAATAGGTATAGGCATTTGCCAAGACACCACGGGTACGGTCGTAGTTGCTGTAGATGTTCTCGTCGGTATAAGTCAAGTCGACTTCCTTATCGAGGATGTCGCTGCAGGAGGTCATACCTCCTACAGCCAGCATCGCCAATGATATATTAACTAATATCTTTTTCATATTCGTTTTTGATAAAATTGATTAGAAACCAATGTTAATACCAAATGTAAATGACTTTGTCTTTGGATACCACCAGCAGTAGCTCAATGGCTTCTCTGGGTCTACATCATCTGGCAGACTGCTAAAGGTAGCAATATTATAAGCGCTGAAGTAAACGCGGCACTTAGTCATCCACAACTTAGAAATCAACTTAGCAGGCAAAGAGTATCCTACCTCAATATTACGGATTGACCAGAAGTTACCATTACGTACCCAGATGTTGTTCTGGTAAGAGCCTGTAGCTCTGTCTGAATCAACTGCATCGAATCCATTATAAACAGGACGTGGATAAGTAGCATTCACGTTGCGAGGATCAGAAGGGTCATCAGTATAGTAACCCCAAGCCTTTGTTACCTCATGGGTACCCATGTTACTCCAACCACTGTAGCTGATAGCTGGTGAAAGGAATACAGAGCGACGGAGATAAGCATTCACAATCATGCGTGCATCGAAACCCTTATACTCGAAACCGAAGTTGAAGGTTGGAATCATCTCAGGAATGATGGTGTATGAATCTGGTACCATATCCTTTGAGTCGATCACGCGGTCACCATTGATATCCTTGAACACCGCTGTACCCAACTGCTGTGCTCCATTAGAGAAGCTGTTGTATGGATACTTTTCCGGATGGTCGATGGCATCCTGCTGAGAGGTTGCAATCAGGTTTGGATCTGAAGCCCACTGGTCGAACTTATAGATGTTCCATCCACCCACACGGTTGGTACCTGTCTGAGCCTGCTCATAGAGTTCGGCTACCGAAGTGTTGTCATAGATTCTATGACCTGCCTTGCGCTGCCACTCTACATCTGGTGCAGTTTCATCGATATCGGTAATCTTGTTGGTATTGAAGGTAAGCTGACCCTCGATAAAGTACTTAAAGTCCTTGCCGATATTGCCACGATGTCCGAGAACGAGTTCGTAACCGCGGCTTTCAACCTTACCATATGAATCCTGTGCTACAGGCACACCAAGTATGGTTTCTGGCACGGTTGAACGGGATACCAGGATGTTAGAACGCCACTCCTTGAAGATATCGAAGCTACCATAGAGTTTGCTGTTCCAGAGGTTCCAGTCAACACCGAGGTTTACCATCTTGGAGATTTCCCACTTACTGTTGGCATTACCGGTCTTGCTCTCAGCATAGCCATTCACAAAAGTTCCGTTATAACCGAAACCATAACCGGTAGCTGTACCATAGATACTCTGATATGGGTAACGGCCTGCACCAGTAGAAGACTGACCAGCCTCACCATAAGAAGCACGGAGCTTGAGAAGATTGACAAAGCCTAGTTTCTTCATCCAGGATTCCTCAGAGAGTACCCATCCTGCTGATGCCCCCCAGAAGGTTCCCCAACGGTCGTCTGGTGAGAAGTTGTCACATCCCATACGAGAGAGGTTGACTGAGGCAATATACTTGTTGGCATAGTCGTATGTTCCCTGGAAGTTGTATGCCAGATATCGGTTTGAAGATGCACTCTGCTGGGTAGAGTAATCTGAACCTGCTTCCTCATTACGGTAGTAACGGGCAAAGGCACGGGCATCTACATTGTGCTTACCGAAACTGTTCTTATAACTTACACCACCAAACAGATTCAGGTTGTAGTAGTAACCACGCTGATTAGCTGATGGGTTGCTCAAAGCTGCCTTGGTTGTATATTTGGTATACTTGAACTGGCTGACATCGGTAACCGCCAGGTTATCGTAGTCGTAGTTCCATGAATCCATCTGAGCAGTCTGTGTTGACTCGAAAGTCTCGTATGCATCGAAGCTGACTGTACCGAACAAGCCTAAGCCCTTCAATACAGGACTCAAATCGTACTTGGCATTCAAGGTTGAATACAAGTTACGGCGACGGTTCTTCTCCAAACCGGAACCACCCAGGTAACGTACCGGGTTGTTGGCTGTAGATGAAGAATAGATACTTCCGTCAGGGTTATGGGTAGGAGCCATAGGATTTGCCTCGATAACACCAAAGGTAACGAGGTTGAACACGCCCTCAGTAGGCTGAGAGATGTTATCAATACGTCCACCCAAGTCGAGAGATACATTCAGATACTTGGATACATCGATATCAATGTTAGAACGGAGATTCCAGCGGTTCAGTACGTGCTGAGTACTGTAACCATCATTCATTTCAGTACCCTCGGTATTCCACATACCCTCCTGGCGCAGATAAGAAAAGCTTACATAGTAGCGGGCACGCTGGTTACCGCCACTAATCTGCAGGTTGGTGCGATACTGCGGTGCAGCTTCACGATACAACTGGTCTGCCCAAGATGTATTGAAGTACTGGTACTTGCGGATATCATCGCCAGCAAACGTTCCACCATCGCATACATACTTGTAGTTGTCGAGCTGCTCCTGGGTGTACATCGGATCCATACCGCTCAGATAGCGTACCTGGTTACGGGTCATCGCCATGTTGTAAGAGTTCTGAACCTCCATCTTGTTGGCGAGGGTCTGGAAACCGACTTCCTGAGTGAAATCAATCTTAGTCTTACCGGCATTACCGCGCTTGGTAGTAACCATAATCACACCATTGGCACCACGCATACCATAGATAGAAGAAGCGGCAGCATCCTTCAATACGGTGATACTCTCGATAGGATAAGCATCGAGGAAGGAGAGGTCACGCTCTACGTTATCCACGATGATTAGTGGAGAACGGGCACTCTGGTTGGTGGTACGGATACCACGGATAAAGAGGAAGCTCTCCGACCATCCTGGCTCAGAAGACCACTCGTAGGTCTGCACACCATTCAGTGTTGAGGTGAAGGCATTCTGAAGAATAGTAACAGGATGCTTCTGCAATTCCTCGCCTGAAACAACCGAACGGGAATCTGTCAAGATTTTCTTTTTCTGCTCGCCGAAAGGAACAGGAGCGAGATGCTCATACTCGTCAGCATCATCTTCCATCTTGATGACGTATGTGCCATCAAAAGTGGTCACCTTCTCCTGCGCATTCTTGTAACCTACGCTACTTACGCAGATTTCATCGCTAGGAGTTACCTTCTTCAAGGTAAAGTAACCTTCCTTGTCGGTCAGGGCAATGCGGCTTTCCTCTGCCACGTTGACAACAGCTCCAGGGATTGGTTCACCCTGGCTGTTGACGATTCGGCCTTTGAGCACCTGCTCCTGTGCCAAGACTGAGCTTGAAGCACAGAGAAGTGCACTCAGCATCAAGACTTTGCTTGATGAAGATACCTTATTATATATATTCTGAATATTATTCATACGATTCTATCATTAAAAGAGTTATTCTTTCCAACCATCGTTCTGGAAGTCCTGACCAATCTTCCAAACCTCAGCCTCTGGGATTGGATAGAGGTAGAACTTGTCTTGCCACTTGCGCTTCTGGGCTACCTTACGGGTAATAGTGCCATCTGCTGCCACATCTACACCATAGATATCACGGCCGAGCGCATCGCCTGCTACGTTCCAGCGACGTACATCCCACCAGCGGTGCTCCTCGAAAGCAAGTTCGATGGTACGCTCCTTGTGGATGAAATTGCGCATAGCTGTCTGGGAATTCAAGTCTGCACGGTCGGCTACATTACCGATGATACCGCCACGATGACGAATCTGGTCGAGCAGGTTGCAAACCTGTGTCTTGTTGCCTGCATAGTCAGCCTCGTTCAATGCCTCAGCATAGTTCAGAAGCAGTTCGCTATAGGTAAAGATCTTCCAGAGGCGCTTGGCTGTACCGCTGTGGTTACTGCTCAGGATAGTCTCAGGAATATACTTGCGTACATAGTAACCTGTTGGAGTAGCATTCTGGTTGCCGATAGGATTATCGCGATGACCATAAACCACATCAATGACATTGGTCTTGGTGCTGGTAGCCTGACCCCACTCACAACCATTGTAAAGAATGGTAGCTGCGAGGCGTGGATCACGGTTCTTCCACATCTTCTGCTCTGTATAACCGCTCTCTTCGTTGATGACAGGCTTGCCGTTTACATAAACCGGAGCACCTGTTGCATCATACTGCTTGAAAGGAGCTGAACCATCTTCCATATCATACATATCTACGAGGTTCTGGCTTGGGCAAAGACCACCCTGTCCACCTTCACCTACTGGAGTATCGGTAGAAATACCGCTCCAACCGATGGCTACATCGTTGCGGAAGAAGATAACCTCAGGGTTCTTGTCGGTATAAGTGTTGAGCAACCAGGCATTGTTGTAGGCTGCTACACCACCGTTGGTACGGTCTTCCAACTTATAGTTCTCACCATAGTCAGCGATGAAGCCCGCAGCTGCGTCTGCAGCCTGCTGCCAGGTAACACCGCTCTGTGCTGAGTAGCGTGGACTTGCCATGTAGAGCATCATGCGAACATAGAGGGCACGTGCTGTAGGCTGGTTCACCTCGCCTGCATAGGTAGCATCGCTGGTCTCTGCGTAAGTCTTCAAACTACTCTCGCATTCCTTCACCTCCTTGAAGAGATAATCCATGAAGGTCTTGAGGTCAGGGCGCTCTGTATAACCTGTCATCAGGTCACCGTTAGGGTCGAGCTCGGTTGTAACCAATGGCACCGGACCATAGCGGAGGAACAGTTCCCAGTAGAAATAGGCACGGAGGAAACGGGCCTCTGCAATATAGTTTGCCTTACGTGAATTGTAAAGTTCTACGTCAACATCTGCAGGGCGAAGCTTGTTCTCTGTGTCCTGCTCCAATGTGTTGATGGTGATATTGCACTTGCGGATACCACGATAGCGGCTCTCCCAAGGAGAAGTCAGCTCTGCTGCACCGCCACCTCCATAATAGTTACCGATATTGAATGTGGTACGTGTACCTGATGTACCGATACTTGACTCTGCCAGGTCGGTAGCTGCATCCATCCATGAGTTGTTCACACGGTTGGCACCGTGAAGCAGGAAGTTGTAAGTATCGTTGTGGTTCTCTTCCAACAGAGTGAAGTTACCCAACACCTCAGCTTTTGTCAACTCATTGCTTGGCTGCTTGTCGAGGAAATTGCCGAAGGCGTCTTCGCAAGAGGTGAGCGTCATTGCTCCCATAACGAGCGCCAAAGCAAATATACTATATTTCTTCATTTTCGATTCTTTTTGAATGTTCTTGAATTAGAATACGACATTGAAACCTACGTTGACGGTCTTCAAGAGTGGGTAACGGTTTGAACCGTTACTCTCCGGGTCAACCAAGTCGTCGAGATGATCCCATGTAAAGAGGTTGTTGGCATTGATGTAGAAGCGAGCATTGCTCATACCGACATGCTTAATCAACTCCTTAGGGAATGTATAGCTCAACTCGATGTTCTTCAGACGGACGAATGAACCGTTCTTCAGGAAGAATGAGTTCTGGCGCTGGTTGTGGTCACCGTTGCTTCCGTAATGGAGCAATGGATATTCTGCTGTTGCCAGGTTCTCTGCCTCGCTCTTTGCAGGGTTCCAGCGGTTCAGGTGGATATCCTTTACCTTACCGTTGTTTTGGAAGGCGAACATCGCATCGCTGTCGTAGTAACGGGATACATGATCTACACCCTGGAACATTACTTCGAAACCGATGCCCTTATAGTTGGCGCCGAGTGTCAGAGCGTATGTGTTCTCTGGAATATCGCTGTAGCCGATGAATGTCTCATCACGGTCATCGATGAAGCCATCGTTATTCATATCCTTGTACTTCAGGTCACCAACCTTTACGTTTCCGTAGGTTGATACAGGGAAGTTAGGATTATCCAAGTCGGCCTGTGTTACGAAGCCCTCACATACCAGACCGAAGTACTGGTTGATTGGGTGACCTTCACGCTTGCGATAAGCGGTCTTGTAAGCAGGCTCATCCATATTCTTGATTTTGTTGGCTGCATGAGAGAAGGTTGCACCGATATTATAGGTGAAGTCCTTGCCGATGTGATTGAAGTGATGGAGTTCCAACTCGTAACCCTTGTTCTGGGTCTTACCGAGGTTTCCGGCTGCCATGGTTACACCTACCCACTGTGGACGGCTCAAGTACTCGGTCAGGATATCGTTACGGTTCTCAACGAAGTAGTCGAAGTTACCGGTCAGCATACCGTTGAACAAACCAAACTCCAAACCTACGTTGAACTTCTTGGCACGCTCCCATGTTACACCATAGTTAGGATACTGGCTCTCGAAGATACCTGTCTGTCCCTTGTTTCCGAAGTAGTAATCGTTGGAAATCTGGTTCCACTTCTCCTCATAGAGGAAGCGCTGAGCCACACCACCTACGGTATATACGTCGTTACCAACCTCACCGTAAGATGCACGGATCTTCAAGTTGTTCAACCAGTTTTCTGTTGGCTTCATAAACTCTTCCTGAGTTACACGCCAACCGAGTGAGAATGCAGGGAAGAAACCGAAGCGCTTGCCCTTGAGGAAGTTCTCAGAACCGTTGTAACCAACGTTAACCTCAGCGAGATACTTGTCATCATAGCCGTAAGTTACACGACCTACGAGACCCTGATAGCGCTTAGCCAGGTCTGAGTTGTAACGGTAGTCGTTCTGGTTGTAAAGTACCATACCGGTAACATCGTGTTTACCAAACTTGCGGGCGTAGTTAATCTGACCCTCCATATAGAGTTTGTAAGTTGTAGAAGAACCCTTAGAGTAAGCCAGGTCGCCGTCTACATTATATTTGGTATAAGCATCTGCACTTGTAAAGTTGTTGCGGTCGTTCAACTCGTAAGTTGCGAATGCAGCACCAAATGTCTTCTTATAATAAGAGTCGTAGTCGAACGAAACCATACCGCGGACAGAAAGACCAGGAGTCAACCAGTCCATCTTGTAATCAGCAATGAAGTTGGTCTCATTGATGGTATTGGTTCCGCGATAGTATCCACCCTTGGCAAGGGCAGCTACTACGTTGTCCTGATATACGGCTGTACCACCATAGAGAGTCTTGGTTGTCTCACCATTCTGTACCTCATAAGATACAGGGAAGATCCAACCTGGAGTATGGTTGATACGTGCGAAGATATCATAGTTGGTAGAACTCTCGTTAGTGTTTGAACCATGACGGTTCTCGAAACGAGTACCGAAGTTTACGCTGAATGTCAAATCCTTAGAGAGGAAGAAGTCCATGTTGGCACGGAAAGCGTAACGGTTGTAGCCTGGGCTTGAAGAGTTACCGTAGGTATCCTGGCTGAGGTTCTTGATCAAAGATCCCTGGTTGTAGATTTCACCAGAAACATAGTAGCGCATGCGCTTCGTACCACCACGTACACTTACATTATAGCGCTGAGAAGGAGCCCAGTTGTTGAGCACCTCATCATACCAGTCTACATTAGGATAGAGAAGCGCATCAGCACCTGTCAATTCGCCGGCACAGCTCTTGCGGTACATCTCGATGTCAGAAGCTGTATACTGTGATGGAAGACCATCGTTCTTCAAAGCCTCCTCCAGGAGAGTTACAGAGTCATAAGAGTTCAGATAGTGAGGCTTACGGGTTGGAGTACCCCACATGAAGTTGCTGGTCAAACTAACCTCTGGCTTCATATCCTTACCACGCTTAGTAGTAACGAGGATGACACCATTCGCACCACGCACACCATAAACGGCTGTAGCAGAAGCATCCTTCAATACAGAGATACTCTCGATATCATCAGGAGCTACCTGAGAGAAAGCACGTTCTACACCATCTACCATGACCAATGGAGCACCGTCGCCAGCGAAGGTTGCACGACCACGGATGTTGATGGTAGCGTCATCGGCACCAGGAGCACCAGAAACCTGAGTTGTTACGACACCTGGAATCTTACCGGCAATAGCCTGTGTAACGTTGGCTGTAGGGGTATTCAAGAGGTCGTCTGAACTAACCTGAGAGATAGCACCTACGACACTCTCCTTCTTCTGATGACCGTAACCAACGACTACGACCTCATTGATTTTCTGACTTTCGTCCTTGAGAACCACCTTGATATTACGCTGATTGCCTACACGGATGTTCTGAGCAACCATACCGATATAAGAGATTTTCAAAGTAGCGTTCTCGTTCTTCACCTGAATCTTGAAGTTACCGTCGAAATCAGTAACAACACCATTGGTTGTCAATGCTTCCATAACAGTAGCACCGATGATAGGCTCACCTGATTCATCTGACACATTACCAGATACGGTAACCTGTGCTGATGCTCCTAAAGTAAGGAGCACCAGTGTCAGGGTCAAGAATAACTTATGCAATATGTTATTGTTCATTGTTTATTCTGTTTTGGTTATTATTTTTTCATTGAATAGAGCTGTTTGATATCAGCCTCACTCAATTCACAATCATAGATTGCTATGTCATCAAACCAGAAACCTGGGTCATTATCACCCCAATCCCAAGCCTGATTACCACCCAAGCAAATATACTTAAGATCAGCACCATTGGTAAAGAGACCAGCTATCACATTACCATCACCAGAACCTGAAACAGTCCAAGAGTTAGCAATCTCACCGTCAATATAAACCTTGCCAGTAGTAGGAGTCAGCACCGCTGTATACAAGTGCCATTCGCCATCTGCCAACCAGTCATCATCTCCATGCCAGAGTTTACATGCTCCATTATCATTCTGAGCATCAGTAAAGTCGCACCAACCATTATTATTAATCTGGAGTAAGCCACGATACTGGCAAGCGAACATTGGCGTACCATTTTTACCATCAGCAGGAGCAGCGCCATAAGCCATAAACAATGGAGCCCAAAGATATGCTGTTGAAATCGTCTCATTACCACGATTAACCCAGAAAGAGATAGATGTAGCCTGAGATACTGTTGAATGAGAAAGAGCATCACTTGGCAATGTCAAGTAATTAGTACGCTTTGCGCCTCCAACATTTGAGAATATCTTACCAAAGGCTGTCTTGCCTGCATCAATAAAGGAACCTCCACCAACAACAGAGCAATCACCAGCTCCATTCTCAAAGCTATTGAAATAAACTGGGTCTTTCTTCAAATTCATGATTCGACGGATTTGGCCAGGAGTCAAAGCTTTGTCATATACAGCGAAATCATCAAACCAGAAACCTGGGTCATTATCACCCCAATCCCAAGCTTGGTTACCACCAAGACAGATATACTTCAGATCTGCACCATTGGTAAAGATGCCAGAAATAACGTTATTATCACCAGAACCGGAAACAGTCCATGAGTTTGCTACGTTACCATCTATATATACAATAGCCTGTGTTTCTGTCATTGTTACTGTGTAGTAATGCCAATCACCATCAGCCAGCCAATCTTTATCTCCATGATAAAGCGTATTAGCCTTATTGTCGTTCTGAGCATCAGTAAAGTCGCAATATCCATTATTATTAATCTGGAGAAGACCACGATACTGACAAGCAAACATTGGGAATGTATTAGCACCATTTACAGGAGCTGCACCATACGCCATGAAAAGCGGAGCCCACATATAATCGTTGGAATTCTTCTCATTACCACGATTTACCCAGAAACCGATTGAAATCTCTTTAGTTGCAGAAGAATGAGAAAGTACATCAGAAGGCAACTTCAAATAGTTTGCACGTCGACCACCTGTTGCATTTGAGAACACAGTACCCCATGTTCCTCCAACATACTTAAATTGACCTTCACCAACAACATCTCCACTATTCAATGGGTTAAAGTAAACAGGAGCAATTGGAGAATCAGTATTCTCTTCATCACCACCACCATTACCACCAATGGTCTTGTTCCAATCCTTCTCTTCCATCATGTTACGGATCAGGGTAACATTGTCGATAGATACGGTGTTGGTCTCTTCGGCTGTCAACTTGCTGTCTCCACCTATATATATATAAGGTAAAGAGTTGATGGAATCAACCAAGGTCTTGTACTGGAAAGAGGTAGCACTTGATGATGTCTGATAACCGGAAAGGCTCTTCTTACCATCAACGTAGAGCTGGTAACCTTCAGTAGAAAGCTGAAGGGCTACGAAATGCCACTCATTAGGAGAGAGAATACCTGTCTTCACAGAAGCAGGATCATTCTCATTCAGGTTCAAACTCTGCAACTGGGTAGGCTTGTTGTAAACCACCTGACCATTGGCAGTGATATAGAAGTGAGCACTGATATCATTACCAGCAGCATCCTTCTCATCTGAACCAAATGAGATAAGAGGTCGGGTCAAGTCTACATCTGCGACTGTTCCGTCCTCAGCTACGGCTGCATCAATCTTTACAGCGAAAGTGATGGCAGCACCATTTTGCAACTTCACACCATTGAAAGGATTGGCAATCTTGGCACCACCCTTACCATTGATGTGCAATACATTACTTGCGAGGGTCTCATCATTGGTCACCTCACATGACTCATCGTGACTTATCATGTCTGAATACTCAGGTTTCTCTTCTGAATACTCAAAGTCATAAGTTGCCACTGTTGTCTTAGATGGGTAAATCTGTCCGCCAGCAGGATCATCCTGTCGGCCCCAGTCATCACCACAAGCAGTGAAACTTAATGCCACCATGATAGCACAAGCAAACGAAAGTAAAGTTTTTCTTAACTTCATAACTTAACGCCTTTAGGTTGTTTGTTTACTATTCAAATAGGTTATTTAAAATTCTTAAATCCTTTTTCAGTGGCAAAAGTACAATTAACCGGATTATATTGGGTGGACAATTGGGTTTTATAGGTGGACAAAACGCATAAACAGTGGATTTTTAA